>Ga0208182_1000151_pt1 | contig 62433 bp, 50 predicted proteins | sample MalvireepMed_906_FD_184248 | JGI IMG/M metagenome (GOLD analysis project Ga0208182, IMG submission 184248) | Marine viral communities from the Global Malaspina Expedition - Malaspina viral metaG DeepMed_906 (SPAdes) (version 2) | ecosystem: Environmental > Aquatic > Marine > Oceanic | place...
TCTGCTCTTTTTGAGCTTTACTTTTTTCGAAGAGGAATTTGCCATAGTCCATAACTTTACAGACTGGCGGCTCGGCATTCGGACTGATTTCTACTAGATCTAGGCTCGCTTCTTCAGCGGTACGCGTAGCTTCTGCTAGCGAAACCACACCAACCTGTTCACCGTCTTTGCCAATTAATCTTACTTCTCTGGCTTTAATCTCATCGTTAATGCGGGCTTTGTCGCCCTGAGCCTTGTTGTTAGCGCCTTTAATGTGCTATTCCTCCAAACATTTAATTCTTTTGTCTGCTTTTAGGTGATTCGTATGAATCTAAAAAATAAAAACTAAAAGCAGACACCTTGATGTGCATTATACACAAAATGCTCAACTATTTAATTGTCTTTTCTACAACTTCTTGTTGAGCCATGGCAATAAAGTCTTCCAGGCCCATTTTGCCTAGGTCGTCGCCGCGACGAGAGCGTACTGCTACTTCGCCCGCTTCCATTTCTTTATCGCCCACAACCAGCATATACGGAATACGCTTCAATGTGTGCTCGCGGATTTTAAAGCCGATTTTCTCATTACGCAAGTCAGACTTTGCTCTAAACCCTAAATCTTGCAGTTTTTTTACACAATCTGATGCATAGTCAGCCTGTTTGTCGGTAATATTCATTACCACAACTTGCTGAGGTGCCAACCAAAGTGGGAAGAAACCTGCAAATTCTTCAGTCAAAATACCAATGAAGCGCTCTAGTGAACCCAAAATAGCACGGTGAATCATTACCGGTACTTTACGTTCGCCATCTTCAGCCACATAGGTTGAACCCAAACGGCCAGGCATTGAGAAATCAAGCTGTACCGTTCCACACTGCCACGCACGGTCTAAGCAGTCGTGCAGCGTAAATTCAATTTTCGGGCCGTAGAACGCGCCTTCACCAGGCTGATAATCGAATTCGATATCGTTGGCTTTAAGTGCTTCTGCAAGCGCCGCTTCTGATTTATCCCAAATCTCGTCAGCACCTACACGCTTTTCAGGGCGAGTAGACAGCTTAACTTTGATATTTTCAAAACCAAATGCCGCGTATGTCTCATACACCATCTTAATACAGCCACTTACCTCTTCTAGGATCTGTTCTTCTGTACAAAAAATATGAGCGTCGTCTTGCGTAAAGCCTCGCACACGCATTAAGCCGTGTAGCGCACCCGATGGTTCATTACGGTGACAGCAGCCAAACTCGGCCATACGAAGCGGTAAATCGCGGTACGATTTCAAGCCTTGGTTGAAAATTTGTACGTGGCCCGGGCAGTTCATAGGCTTAACCGCATATTCACGTTTTTCAGATTCGGTGGTGAACATGTTTTCAGCGTACTTGTCCCAGTGACCTGATTTTTCCCACAAAGAGCGGTCCATCATTAATGGGCCTTTTACTTCGTCGTAGCCGTATTCACGCAGTTTTTTACGCACAAAGCTTTCTAGCTCGGTGTAAATAGACCAGCCGTCGTTGTGCCAAAACACCATACCTGGCGCTTCTTCTTGCCAATGGAACAGGTTAAGGGCTTTACCAATTTTGCGGTGGTCACGCTTTTCCGCTTCTTCTAAGCGCTGTAGGTAAGACTTAAGCTGTTTCTTGTCAGCCCACGCGGTGCCGTAAATACGCTGAAGCATTTTGTTGTCGCTGTCACCACGCCAGTAAGCACCCGCTACCTTCATGAGTTTGAAGTGGTGGCAGAACTTCATGTTCGGTACGTGCGGGCCACGACACATATCGGTATATTCTTCGTGTTGATAAAGTGCTGGGCGGTCGTCCTTGCTGATGTTTTCATCAAGAATTTCCATTTTGTAGCTTTCACCGCGCGCTTCAAATGCATCGCGGGCTTCCTGCCAGCTAACTTTATTTTTAACCACGTTGTAATTGGTTTTAGCCAGCTCAAGCATGCGCTTTTCTAACTTAGCTAAATCTTCCTGGGTTAGGCTCTCTTCCATATCAACGTCATAGTAAAAACCGTTGTCGATAACTGGGCCGATAGCCATTTTAGTGTTAGGCCAAAGTTGTTTGATAGCGTGACCTAACAAGTGCGCGCAACTGTGACGAAGAATTTCTAAACCTTCATCGTCTTTTGCAGTGATAATTTGAAGTTGTGCGTCTGCGTCAATCATGTCAACAGCGTCTACAAGTTCGCCGTTTACTTTCCCCGCAATGGTTGCTTTGGCTAAACCAGGGCCAATATCGTTTGCAACATCTAGTACAGAAACAGGGTTATCGAAAGCGCGTTGGCTTCCATCAGGAAGGGTAATTACAGGCATTTTAATTCCTTTACAGTGGTGACGCCTACTCTGCGCCACATGCATAATCTGATAAATTTAATCGTGCTATTGAGCACTCGAATACAGCGCACTTTCGCCGCGCTATGCATAAAAAATGCGCGGGCTCAGTACAGCAAGTGGTGGATTATAACCAGTGTATGGGCAACTTCAATAATCAAAAGGCTATCTTGGTGCAATTTGTGTCATATTGCTCTTTGCATTTAACATTTTAAGCGGCGAATTCGTGCATTTATGTTTTTTTAACCCATACTTTAGAATAATGCGATTTGGCTTATTAATGCTTTTCTTATGCGCTTTTTTTCCGCATATGTTCACACCAAGCCAGTTAGTAAGACGTTATCGCGGGTCGGGCACTATCTTTATACCAAAGCGTTTCAAGGGAACGTTTTACATAGGCGTCTTAATGTAAAGAAATAGACTTAGCAGAGCGTGTGATATGTGGCATTTCATTAGCGAGCATATTTCAGATGAGACCGAGCAATTTTTCAGCTGTCAAAAAGCCGAGCGCGTAAGCGGTGGCGACACCCATGAAAGCTATATTATTAAAGACGCTACTCATCGCTATTTCGTGAAAACCAGGCGTTACGACGACACCCAGCAGCTTTCCCATGAAGCGGAAGGATTAAATGCCTTAGCCAATACACAAACGATTGCCACACCTCGCGTCATCTGCCACGGCATTACCGCCAACGAAACCCCAAATATGGAATATTTAGTGCTTTCTCACATTCGCTTTATAGAGCCTAACGCAGAAAACTACTTCACATTAGGCGAGCAGTTAGCGTCGCTTCACAAGGTAAACGCCTATACCAGCTACGGCTGGCCCCACGATAATTACATTGGCGCTAGCGTGCAAACCAATGGACGAATGGCTTCATGGGCCGATTTTTTTGCCGAAAGGCGAATTGGCAGCATGCTAGAACGCTTGGCCTCAAACGGACTTTGGAAAAGCGAGGATGGTGATATCGACTCTATCGTTACGCGGGTTCGACACCTTCTTAGTTTACATCAGCCCCACCCTTCTCTGCTTCATGGTGACTTGTGGGCAGGCAATGCAGGGTTTAATTGTAAGGGGCCTATTTTATTCGACCCTGCAGTCTATGTTGGCGATGGCGAAACCGATTTAGCCATGGCTGAGTTATTTAACGGTTTTCCCCAATCTTTCTTTGACGGATATAAACAGCACCTACCCATTGAAAAAAATTACCCGTTAAGAAAACCAATTTACCAGCTTTACCATATTTTAAATCACGGGTTATTATTCGGCGCGCACTACATTGCGCAAGCAAAACACATGCTAGATGACATTAACAGAGACTAACCCCCTCAAAATACGCCGCATAAGATTTAAAAATAGAGAGCAGCTTTTATTATGACAAATTCAGGCCCTGTCGCACTTATTACCGGGGCAGCAAAGCGCATTGGTGCCGCAATGGCAATGAAATTACACAACGAAGGGTATCGTGTGATTATTCATTACGGGCACTCTGAAAATGACGCACAATCACTTGCCGCTAGGCTTAATCAAAAGCGCGCAAACTCGGCATTTTGCTTACAAGCAGATTTATGCGATACCCACGCGGTTTCGGCATTAGGCGAAGAAGCCGTAAACGTTTGGGGCAGGCTCGATGTGTTAGTGAATAACGCATCTAGCTTCTACCCGACACCCGTTGGCGATATCACCGAGGAAGACTGGACATCGCTGGTTGGCAGCAATGTGAAAGGCCCGCTGTTTTTGTCGCAAGCACTCACGCCAGCGCTTAAAAAAAGTAAAGGCTGTATCGTGAATATGGTTGATATGCACATAGACCGCCCTCTCCCCAAACACAGCGTATACCTGCTGGCAAAATCTGGGCTTGCCTCGTTAACCCAATCTTTAGCGATAGATTTAGCTCCCAATATACGGGTTAATGGCATAGGTCCCGGCGCAATATTGTGGCCAGAGAGAGAAATGGAAGACGCGGAAAAAGATACGTTGTTATCCAGCATTCCGTTAGGCGAATTAGGTACCCCTGACGATATTGCAAACACCCTTTGGTTTTTAATTTCGGCACCGTATATCACAGGGCAAATTATTTTTGTCGATGGTGGTCGTAGTTTACATACGGGGGCATCCGCGTGAACCAACCTTTGCTAAGAGGGGCTTGTCGCATTGGCACAGTGGGCGTGGCTTTCTTAGCGCTGTCTGGCTGCTTTAGCGATAACACCGTTAAGCACAGTATTGAAGACTATGCTGAACGCCTTTCCCGTGTACTCGATACGCCGCTTCCCCCGTCGTTTGACGATAGCATAGTACGCCCCCTTCCTACGCTTGCCGATTCAGCGTCTCTTAGACATAACATTGAGCCCATAAGTATTAATTTACGGGAATTCTACGCGTTACAAGATTGTGAGCTGGGCACCGTAGTTGCCGAGCGCAACACGTCCTTAGGCAAAAGTCAGCTGCCCTCACAACGGCTAGTTCACGAAAGCAAATTGCTTACGGTGTTAAAAGAATGCGAAGCGGCGCTGCAAAACGAACAAGGCAGTGGTAATGAAAAGCTGGCCGATACTATTGCGTCATGGCGCAAGCAAAAAACCATAGACTACGCCAAAACCTGGGCGAACCTGATTCAAGGAAGCCAAGAGTTACGTTTGGCACTTAACACCCCTCAACGGTTGTTTTCTGTAGAAAGCAACAAAGATTCGCTATCAAGCGTAAACGCCCTCTTTTATTTAACCACCGTTAACAATGCGGCTAACCTTGCCACGCCTATCAATAGCAGTGAATTAGAGAATCAACTTCACATTGTTCGCTCAGGCCGGTTGCCGGCTACGCTCTGGCAAACGCAGCAAACCTTAGCCCATACGCTTTCTGAGTTAACGCACATGCTCAGCCCAAAACTTGAAGCGGTAAGCTGCCCGGATGGAAGAGCGAGCGATCAAGCCAAGATCCTGCGCAATGTGTTCTATTTATTCTTCATTGAAAAAATTCAGCCAGTGGGAGGTTTAGTTAACCAATACCACTATAAGCTCTCTCCATTGTGGGAAAAATGGCTTAACGAACCTTCGCTGCACAAAGAACTGAAGCGCTACATTGAAAACCAAACCCAAGAAGGCTTCGCACAGTACAGCGACGCGATGAAGTCGCACGTAAGCCTATGGCAACAGTTTTTAGGCCGCTGTAACTTATCGCCAGTCGCACCCGGCTAAGTTGCTTTATAAAATATTTTCACCGGCCTCGGGGTCTCGAGACTTACGGGCCTGCTCTCTAATCTCATGCGCTTCAGAGGTAACGTCATCCTCTTCACTGTTGTGTGAGTTATCTGAATGATGCCTTTCGCTGCGCTTTACATCCCTTTGGGATTTATGCTGGGTGCGAGTCGCTGCGCCGCCTTCACCATGCTCATCTGTGGCGCGTTTTTCAGGTTCAGGTTGTGCGTCATCAGTGCGGGTAATCGCTAAGCCCTGCGGAAAAATACGCTCTCGCGCATCGTCTGGCATGCTAATATCAGCATCTAAGTACGCTTGGGTAATATTGCGCATTAAGACAGACGACATTTTTAGTACGCTGGTTTTCTCAACATTCACCCAAAAATATACTTTAACGTTGTAGGTTGACGCCCCTAGCTCATCGATAAGAATTTGCGGCTCTGGGTCGTGCAGCACGTTATCTTGCGCATTAGTCACGTCACGCGCAATTTTTTGTGCATGCTGTATGTCTGAGTCGTAACCCACACCAATCACAAAATGGCCACGCATAAGCGGGTTGGCGGTAAGGTTTTTAATGACGCCCTTGTAAATCGTCGCGTTAGGAATTTGAATGTGATTGCCATCGAAATCAACCAGCGTGGTGGCGCGCGCAGTCACCTTCTGAATAATACCCACGAACGCGTTTATTTGAACAATATCGCCTATTCTAAACGGCCTTTGAATGGTAAGAAGTAAACTTGATATAAAGTTCTCTGCAATATCTCTAAAGGCGAAACCTAAAATAAGCCCCACTACGCCAGTACCGCTCACCACAGCAATTGCAAAGCCTGTTAACCCTGCCAAAAACAGAAATAGATATATGCCAAGTAAGATAAGTATAAGGCTTACGCTGCGCTGAATAACCGAACGTAACAGTGGCGACGCAGTAGTGCGAGTAAAGGGCTTTACCAGCACTTTTGCCACATGGGGGGCTAACAGTATAAACGCCACCATGATAACCGCACCAAGTGCTAACCCGGGTAAACGGTATAGAAAACTTTCCCAAAGCGAGGAAAGCAACGATTGCGCGTTCGTGAAGCTTGTTACGCCACCGCCTTCACTGTCTTGCATAAATGAAGAAGTAAACGAAAGCCAGTAACTGAATTGCGAAGTTGATAACATAACCTAATTCCTTGGTAGTAACATTAACGCTCATGCACGCTGTATGCATAATGCCTACGTAGAAATCACAAGATAAGATCCCAGCCCTATTGTGAATAGAAAACTACCCCAAATAGCGTGTTCAATGACGACCACAGGGGTCGAATTAGTTTGCATATATCGATAGCCAAATATTGCGCCCCCTATCCAAGACACAACAACGGCCACCCAATTTCCATAAACCAAATGAGCAAGACCAAACAAAAAAGTACTTAGGCCCCATCGTGCGTACTTAGACGGTAAAATGCGTTTGTAGCGGTGGAAAAAATAAGTGCGAAAGATAATTTCTTGCGGGATCACAGACACAATTGGATAAATTAATAGGGTTGCCACCCACATCCAAGGCTGGTTCATTGGCCAATGTAAAAATAGCGCTGGCTTGAGAAAATAAACCACCAGCGCAAGTAAACTCGCCCACGGCAAAAATAGCCTAAGCGTACGTTTAAAATGAATTCGGTAGTCGTCCCAATGCCACAACTTTATACGCTTAAATTGTTTATCTGCTAATAGTACCGCTAAGCAGAAAAGCCCCATTACGCCCAAAATAGGCATGAGGTAACTTGCGAAATGCTTTATCCAGTAAAGCACAGCAAAGGGAACTGCTACAAATAGCAAAATCAATTCAGACCACAGCTTTGCCACAACACACCTCTTGTTTTACCCATGCTTGTTTTACCCTTGCCTGTTGTTCCATTTATGCATTAGATTCTCGCCCTAATGCCCTAAACAACACGTTCATTACCATCCGATGACGGTTTTATGAATATTGCTACTATTATGAAAGTGTAGTGCCAATGTGCGCCCTTCGAACGACTAATTCGGTGCTACTTTCGCCTAACGAGCTGCAGCTATAAGTAAGCCATTCATTTCTATTTAGTTTTGTTTACACCAAGAGAATCACTGCGCAGAAAAGACGTTTGAAAAAGGCGTTTAACGGGCGGTTTGTAATTATCAGAAACGAAGAAATATGAAAAAGCGAGAGGGTGAATTCAGGTAGTGTTTGTATAACGCACAAAAGTCGTGAAATAATTGCACAAGATGTATAAGGCGAAACTAATGACAAAAAATAGCCCTAGCGACGTTTTACAACAAATTGAAAAACACTATGCCTCGTTGTCTCCATCGGGCAAATCGATTGCGCACTATATTCAACAAAACCCCATCGCTGTGCTTAGTCAATCTACTTCACTCATTGCCGAGAAAACGGGTACATCAAAAGCCACGGTTAGCCGTTTCTTTCGACAGCTGGGTTTCGACTCGCACCAACAGGCGAAGGACGCGTTGGTGCAATTACGGGAACAAGGTGTACCTGTGGTTAGCCCTTCAAGCGGCGTACTTCAGCATGAAAGTGATAGCAAAAATTTAGCTAATACGTTTGCAAGTACGTCTTCAGAAGCATTGACCGAAGTGGCTAAGCTGCTTGCTTCGGCAGGCCAAATTACCTTAATAGGGTTTAGAAACGCCTACCCTATTGCGCTTCACTTCAGGCAACAGTTAAAACAGATTCGCACGTCGGTACGCGTTTTACCCCAACCGGGGCAAACCTTAAGTGAAGATATCATTGACCTTGGGGAAAACGATGTGGTGGTGCTATTTGGATTTCGCCGCAGAACCCGACAGTTCAAGTATGTCTTAAACAGCATAAAACAGTGTAAAACCATATTGATTACCGATCCTACCGGTCAAGGCTACCGCCAAAGCGTTGACCATTTGCTGGTTACACACATTGGTAGCGATTCGCCGTTTGATAGTTATGCAGCCGCCATGAGCCTTGTCGCGTCGCTGTGTAATTTAACTTACGAAGCATTGGGTAGCGCCGCTGCAGACCGGGTAGACGCCATTACCGAAATTTATATTCAAATGGATGAGCTGGAAAGTCCTAAACGCTAACGCCTTCAATCGTACATTTTTCACACAATGCTGTTAAGCATGGGTAGCAGAGAACAACTATTATTCAAGTAAAAATGGAACTTTTTCACTAAAAAGTAGGTATAAGTATAAATAATTTTTGTTTTACTGCTTTTGACATGCTGTTGGAGTAGACATGGATAAGACGCAAGTAGTCATGGAAGAAGCTAACGGGGTGTTAGCATTTTGGTTTGGTGAGCTTTCACCTGAACAGTGGTTTGAAGAAGATCCTGCGCTGGATAAAACGATCGCGTCGCGATTTTCTGAACTTCGATTAGCTGCAACAAAAGGCGAACTTTGGCCATGGCGTGCCACAGCAACAGGTCGCCTTGCAGAAATCATTCTTTTAGATCAGTTCTCTCGCAATATTTTTCGCAACCACGCTGATGCATTCAGTGCCGATAGTATGGCGCTGGTGTTAGCCCAAGAGGCAGTCAGCGTAGAAGCAGATAAGGTGTTAACCCCGCAGCAACGCGCATTTATGTATATGCCTTTCATGCAAAGTGAATCACTTGCCATTCACGATGTCGCAATGGAACTGTTTTCTCAAGAAGGGCTCGAGCGTGAATTTTCTTTTGAAAAGCGCCACCAAAAGGTGATTGAAACGTTTGGCCGCTACCCACATAGAAATCATTTGTTAGGGCGCGAGTCTACGGCACAAGAAATCGCCTTCCTTAAAAGTAATCCTCAAGGCTTTTAGCGGCTATTGCCCCCGCAAAACAGCGGCTATTGTGGCGCTGTTTGTTGCGGCTTCACATAAGTTCGTTCGTATTTTTCAATTACCGCTATACGACTTCTTAATGCTTGCCCTTTTGCTCTCCGGTTTTTTGCTTTTCTGCTTTTCTGAAAAGCAACGCTTGTTTCTTCTTGACATTACAATGAAACAATTGTTTCATGTTATGTAGGCATATATGAATAAATAAATAAAGAACGAAAAATAAGAATTGCGCTGTGAGCTCACCTTTTGTAATCAAGCCCTGCGACAAGCATTTTGAGCAGGCAATTGAAAATTTAAATACCTACCTTGGTGACAGTTACAGCCCAGACGTAAGCGCTCATTATAAGCAGAGCCATGCAGAAAGGCGCCTTGATAACGGCCAAGATATAAACACTTCACTTAAGGGCCTTGGTCTAGCGGTGAAGGATTTGTTTCATATAAAAGGTTTGCCCACGGCGGCAGGTAATCCCGACTGGCAGGCAACACACGACATACCTCAAGCAACGAATACCTGTGTAGCTACCATGCTAAACGCTGGCGCTAATTTTAAAGGTAAAACCATTACCGACGAACTCGCCTACAGTTTGCATGGACAAAACAAGCACTATGCGCCGTTAGTAAACCCGGTTGCACCTGCAAATATTCCTGGCGGCTCATCGTCTGGCTCTGCGGTAGCGGTAAGTGCTCATCTCGCCGATATTGGGCTTGGAACCGATACAGGCGGGTCGATACGCGTGCCTGCTAGCTATCAAGGGTTATGGGGGCTTCGCACTACGCATGGCCTTCTACCGTGCGACAACATGGTAGCATTAGCCCCTTCTTTCGACACCATTGGGTGGATGACGAGAGATCTCGATACGCTTCAGAAAGTCGCGCACACATGTATAGATAATACAAAGCAGAGCACCATTAAAGTAAACCCTCGCTTTGGTATAGCCACCCCTTTATTTGCAAACACGGCACATAGTTCTGAATGTAATAAATGGTTAACTGAACTTGCTGATAACAACCCTTGTGTTGCGCTAACAGAAGAAAAATTAGATCTTTCAAAACTGCAAACCGCCGCTACATTTCGAATTCTGCAGGGCAGTGAAATTTGGCAGCAACACGGCGAGTGGATTGAGAAAGTTCAGCCAGATATCGCGAAAGACATTATGTTGCGCTTAGCATGGTGCAAGACCATAACAACGCAAGACGTCACCCTTGCTAAAGCACAACAAAAAGTGGTGATTGACCACATCAATGCGCTATTTAATAACTTTGACGTATTGGTTATTCCCACAACACCCGGTGTCGCACCCCGATGCGATGCCGACGAGACAACATTGGCAAACGATAGAAACGCGCTACTTGCACTTACTGCAATAGCAGGGCTAGCGGGCTTGCCCCAGCTACATTTGCCATTGTTTACCCTACACAATGCCCCCTGCGGCTTATCGCTTGTGGGCAAAAAAGGCAACGATCTTGCACTTCTTGCGTTAGCTAAAACGCTAACCACTGGCTGATGGTTTAGGCGCACAAAAAACTGCGCCTCCACTATTTAGCAGCAAGCAGAAGGAAGAAACAACGCTACCCTATTGCATAATAGGCCCTGGCCGTTGCTGAATTTTCGAAGGATATAACAATGAGTGAAAAACCGAACATCGCGTTTACTGCGCCCCATTATGCTGCATCACAAGTGGGTTTAAACATTTTAGAGAAAGGCGGCACGGCCATTGAAGCTATGGTGGCGGCAGCGGCATCAATTGCCGTTGAGTACCCGCACATGAATGGTATGGGCGGTGATGGCTTTTGGCTTATCAGCGAACCGGGCAAAAGCCCTGTTGGTATCGATGCGTCTGGTGTTGCCGCAAAAGGCGCGACGCCGTCGTTTTACGAAGGCTTTGATGCAATTCCAAGCAGAGGCGGAAAGTCGGCGCTAACCATGGCCGGCGCAGTAGCGGGGTGGCAGAAAGCCTTAGAGATAAGCCATTCTTGGCAAAGCGGGCTGCCGCTAAGTACGTTATTTGATACCGCCATCAGCCAAGCCAACTGGGGGATAGAAGTTACCCAAAGCCTGGTTGACGCAAGCAATAAAACTTTCGAGGAACTCAGTAGCGACGAAAACTTTGCCCAGTTTTTAATAAAGGGCAAAGCCCTTAAAAAAGGTAAAATTTTAAAGCTTGCTAAACTGTCTGAAACCTTGAAGCATTTGGCTGATAAAGGCTTGGATGACTTTTATCACGGCGAACTTGCCACACAACTCGCTGAAGATTTAGAAGCGGCTGGCTCCCCTATTCGCTTAGAAGATTTCAAAAATTACGAAGCAAAATTAGTAGAGCCGCTATCGGTGTCTACCAGTAAAGGTAAGCTTTATAACTTACCGGCGCCCACGCAAGGGGTGGCGTCGCTGATTATTTTGGCGCTGTACGACAAAGTTCAACACTTAGGCAGTACCGATGCCGACATGGTGCACCTGCTCATTGAGTGTACAAAGCAAGCCTTTATTGCTCGTAACGCTAACGTGACCGACCCGTCGCGCACACCGGTGAGCTTACAAAGCCTATTAAGCGACGACGCGCTTGAAGAAATGGTCAAGAACATCTCGTTAGACAAAGCCTTGCCATGGCCACATGAAGCAAAACACGGCGACACCATTTGGATGGGCTGCTGTGACTCAGAAGGTCGCATGGTGAGCTATATTCAGTCCCTTTACTGGGAATTTGGCTCCGGCGTAGTAAGCCCACAAACCGGTATTGTTTGGAATAACCGCGGTACGTCGTTCTCACTTGACCCAAGCAGCAATCAATACCTAGCACCTGGTTTAAAGCCGTTTCACACGCTAAACCCAGCTTTTGCAGAGCTTATTGATGGCCGCCGAATGAGTTACGGCACCATGGGCGGTGAAGGACAACCGCAAACCCAAGCCGCTCTATTTGCGCGTCACATTTATCACGGCCAACCTATTGCAAAAGCGATTTCGTTAGGACGCTGGTTGCTTGGCAGAACGTGGGGCGATCAGAGCCACAACTTAAAAGCCGAGCGCGACTTGGTTGAATACGTAGGTGATAGTTTGCTAGCCCGCGGTCACGACATGGTTACGGTAGACCCATGCAACGAATTGATGGGCCACGCCGGCGCCATCATTCGCGACACTGAAGGAACGGTTAACGGTGCCAGCGATCCGCGCAGCGACGGTAAGGCTTTCTTTGGCCACCGTTAATTCACTTAACGCTTTGCCATTAACTTAAGTTACACATTTAAATTAATCCACTTAGAAGAGTTATAAATTACATGCAGTTTTTAATGGATAACCTCACGGTTATGATGTCTTTAATAGGTACGGGCGTTTTCGCGGGTTTACTCGCGGGAATGCTGGGCGTAGGCGGCGGCATTGTGATAGTGCCCGTGCTGTTCTTTTTATTTCAAGCCCTTGGCGTATCGCCTGAAAGCGCGATGGTCATTGCCACAGCAACGTCGCTGGCTACTATTGTCCCCACTTCGGTAAGCTCTATTCGTGCCCACCACGCTAAAGGCAACGTGGATTTTGCCTTACTCAAAGCGTGGGCTGTATTCATATTAATTGGCGTACTTGCTGGCAGCTATCTGGTTACCGTGGTTAACCCTACTTTCCTGACCTTACTGTTTGGCATTATTGCTACGCTTTCTGCAATTAACATGCTTATAGGTAAAAAAGACGCCCTATTTAATGGTTTGCCAGGCCGTGGGGGTCAATCGGTAATGGCAAGCTGTATTGGCTTATTTAGCTCTATGGTGGGTATTGGCGGTGGAACGCTAACCGTACCTACACTGACTTTTTGTAACTACCCAGCACATAAAGCGGTGGGTACTGCAGCGGCAGTAGGCTTAATTATTTCTCTTCCTGCAGCGCTAACCCTACTGTTTGTGGGTGCAACTCCCGCCGACGCCCCGTTCGCAACTTACGGCTACGTAAACCTGCTTGGTTTTGCTTGCATAGTGCCGCTTACCGTACTGTTTGCTCCCATTGGCGCAGGCATTGCCAACAAGCTTGATGCAGGCTTACTTAAGAAAATCTTCGCTGTTGTTCTTATCATCACTGGCTTGCGCATGTTAGCGCAAGTCCTTATCTAGGAGTGCCCTCATGTCTCACGAAATGTCTAACGCAAATTCTAACCGGGCTTTGGCACCACTCTCTCCACCGCCGCGTTTGCTAATGGGCCCTGGCCCTATCAACTGCTATCCGCGCGTTTTAAGCGCCATGTCTACGCAGCTAGTAGGCCAGTACGACCCGGTAATGACAGGTTACATGAATGAGGTAATGCAGCTTTACCGGGATGTTTTTAACACCCAAAACCAACAGACGTTTTTGGTTGACGGCACTTCGCGGGCTGGCATTGAAGCCGTACTCGTCTCGGCCATAGAGCCAGGCGATAAAGTACTTGTTCCTATTTTTGGTCGTTTTGGACATTTGCTTGCTGAAATTGCCGAACGCGCCGATGCCGAGGTACACACTATCGAAGTACCTTGGGGTGAAGTCTTTTCACCAGCGCAAATTGAAGCGGCAATTAAAGAAGTAAAACCGAAGTTACTGGCTATTGTGCAGGGCGATACGTCGACCACCATGCTTCAACCGCTCAAAGAAATAGGCGCAATATGTGAGGCTCACGACGTATTGTTCTACTGCGATGCCACCGCATCTATCGGCGGTAATCCTCTTGATGTTGATGCGTGGAAGTTAGACGCAGTTTCCGTTGGCCTGCAAAAGTGTTTAGGCGGCCCGTCTGGCAGTGCGCCTATTACCCTTAGCGATAAATTCGTAAAGACGGTACGCACGCGCCATCACGTTGAGGCGGGTATTCGCGATGCCCATCACGAAGCGGCCCGAGGCCCCAAAATTCGCTCGAATTATTTTGATTTACCTATGATCATGGATTATTGGGGCGAAGAGCGTTTAAACCATCACACAGAAGCTGCCAGCATGCTGTATTGCGCTAGAGAATGCGCACGCTTGCATTTAGAAGAAGGTCAGCAAAATGTTATAGCTCGCCATAAAGTGGGTGGCGATGCCATGCTTGCCGGCATTCAAGCCATGGGCCTTGCGCCTTTTGGCGACTTAAACCACAAAATGTATAACGTGGTGGGAGTACATATTCCAGAGGGCGTTGAAGGTGAAGCCGTTCGGGAAACGCTGCTTATGCGGTTCAATATTGAAATTGGCACCAGCTTCGGCCCCCTTAAAGGCAAAATATGGCGTATTGGCACCATGGGCTATAACGCGCGTGAAGATGCTGTACTTCACACTTTACAATCGCTGGAAACCGTATTGCGAATGCAAGGGTTTAATGCGCCCGCAGGCAAAGGGGTAGATGCAGCATTAGCGGTGTATGCAGAAGCTAAAGCGGCAGGAGTGGCGAATGCGTGAATTCGCTGAACTAGCCACTCAGGTTATGGCACGGTGTGAAACCTTGGGCACCTTAAGCCAAGATCCCACCTGTTTAGACAGGCGCTACTTAACCGAACAGCACAGGTTAGCGAACCAACTTGCATCCGGTTGGATGATTGAAGCAGGCATGACGACCTGGCAAGACGCAGTGGGAAATATTTGGGGGCGCTACACATCTAGCGTGCCCAACGCGCCGCGATTAATCTTGGGCAGCCACTTAGATACCGTACCAAATGGTGGTAAATACGACGGCATGTTAGGTGTTATTGCAGCTATTTCACTGGTAGCCATGTTTGACGGCACCCAAACTAAATTCCCATTTAACATTGATATCGTTGGCTTTTGTGATGAGGAAGGCACGCGGTTTGGCACAACACTATTAGGCAGCCGCGCGCTTACTGGTAAGTGGCAAGACCAATGGCGCTTCCTTAAAGATGAAAACGGCGTGAGTTTAGAGCAAGCCATGACGGATTTTGGCCTGAGCTTTGATGCCGTTAACAGCGCCGCTATTTCCCGTACCGATATTTTGGGCTACTTAGAACTGCATATTGAACAAGGCCCCGTTTTAGAGCAAGAAAACTTACCTGTGGGTGTAGTAAGTGCAATAGCGGGCGCGAAGCGCTTTAATTTTACGGTTGAAGGCATGGCAGGTCACGCCGGTACGGTACCTATGTCAATGCGAAAAGACGCGCTATGTGCAAGTGCAGAAATGCTGTTAGCCGTTGAAGCTATCAGCCTGCAGCGCCCTGGGGTAGTCGCTACCGTTGGTAAAATTGAAAATGCCCCTAATGGTGTCAATGTTATTTCGGGTCGCACCCGTTTTTCACTCGACATTCGAAGTGAAGACAATGACTTGCGCGATTCTGTGTTGGCAGAAATTTTGCAAAAATTCGATGACATTGCAAAAGCACGACAAATTACGCTTAGCCGTGAGCAAACGCATAGCGCTCCCGCGGTTCACTGCGACCCGCACTTAAAGCAAGCCTTGATTCGCGGGGTTGAAGAAAGTGGAATATTGCCACGGGTATTAGCTTCTGGTGCAGGTCATGATGCTATGGCAATTGCAGATATTTGCCCTGTGGCAATGCTATTTACCCGCTGCAAAGGTGGAATTAGCCATCACCCTGCTGAGTCTATCACTCTCGATGACGTCGCGGCGAGTTTGTCGGTGCTTTATAAAACAATTAGCAAGTTGCAACACGCTTAGCATGTGTAACAAACGTGCGCCAACGTCAGCGTATTTCAAGGCAAAGGCCTTTTATCGCGAGAGCGTTCCGCTCTCTTTCTTCTTAAGATAAAACCACGATAGTTTTGAAGGGTGAATAATGAAAATAACAAGGATTTACAACGATGAAGCGGGAAAAAGTCACTTCGGCGAAGTGGATATTGCGCTAAAGGACGGCGGGCCGATTGGTATGCTTTCAGAAAAGTTTGGCGCGGATAAAATCATTTTCCGAGAAACGCCTGCCGACTATGACTTTAAATGGCACCCTGCCCCAGCACGCCAACTGCTATTTATCATTAAAGGGCGCGCAGAGTTTACCGTATCTAACGGTGAGCGCCATGTATTTGGTGCAGGTGACGTCCTACTTTTAGAAGATACCGAAGGTGAAGGCCACTGCTCGCGGGCTATGTACAATGAAGTGCGCCACTCGATTTTTGTCACGCTGGACGAAGGCGTTACGCTTTAGCAATAAATGCTCAACTCACGTTAATAAATGCGCTAATTTAGCGCATTTTTTTGTTTAGGCACCAAAATGGGGCTTAGACATACTCCGAACATTTCAACCCACGTAAAGAGCACATAAAAAGCAAGCTAAAACAAACAGTTAGAAACCAAAAAAACAAACAGACCAGTTGGTCAACATCTTGCAGTTCAAGGATATACTTTATTTACCTATATCCGGCCATGTTATTTGCTTTACCACCCTTACGTTTTTTAACGCTGTGCTTTTCATGCCTGCATAGCCTTGTTGCCACGCGTGTCGTTGATAGAAATGCTAACGCTTGGTTCGAAAGGGGTATGGGCTCACAAAGCGCATCGCAAACGTGTCGAGTTCTCCGCCAGCAAGCGTGGATACTTACGGCCGAGGTCCCGTCTTTCAAAAAAACAAACGCACTTCACTTCTTCTACAGTGCTTTATTAACAAGTGCTTTGTCTACAAGTGCTTTTACTGTCTGCGTGAAATAAGGAATAACCATGTCTTCTGGTAACAGCGAGTTAATTTACGATTTACACGATAGCCCGGCATTTCTCCCATCACTTACCGCGGCGTTTCAGCACTTGTTAGCCAGTTTTGTAGGCGTAATTACACCAACACTTATCGTCACATCGTCATTAGGGTTAAGCGAGTATACTCCCTATTTGATTAGCATGGCTTTGTTTGTAAGCGGCGTGGGTACGGCCATTCAGACCAAGCGAATTGGGCCTGTGGGCAGTGGCCTTGTTGCTATTCAAGGTACTAGCTTCGCGTTTATCAGCGCATTAATTTTGGCCGGTAGTCAGGTGAAAGCAAATGGTGGCACGCCTGAAGATATCCTAGCCCTGCTATTTGGCTTAACGATGGCAGGTGCGTCAGTGGAAATTGTGTTTAGCTTGTTTGTAAATCGCTTAAAGCGAATTATCACCCCACTGACCACAGGTATTGTCATTACCGCAATAGGTCTCAGTTTAATTAACGTCGGCATGACAGACCTTGCCGGCGGCTTCAATGCTTCAGATTTTGCCAGTACCGACAACTTAACCGTCGGGCTAGGTGTATTACTAATCATTGTTTTTCTGAACGCGTCATCAAATCATTGGCTTCGCTTAAGCGCCATTTTTATTGGCATGGCAATAGGTGCCACCTATATTGCTTTTACCAAAGGGCTAGATTTTAGCGGTTTATCTTCATTGTCTATCGTCGCTATTCCCACGCCATATACTTTTGGTATTGCCTTTGATATCAACTTATTTTTGCCTATTGCGCTTATTTACTTATTCAGCGCCATAGAAACGGCTGGCGATCTCACCGCCAACAGCCTTTTCTGCAAGCAGCCGGTCAGCGGGCCTGTGTATTTACGTCGCATTAAAGGCGGCATTTTGGGCGACGGCGTAAATTCATTGCTTGCTGGCATATTCAACACTTTTCCCAATACCACATTTGGGCAAAACAACGGCGTGATCCAGTTAACAGGGATCGCGAGCCGTAAAGTAGGCTTTTTTGTCGCTGGGCTATTCGTGTTTATTGGCTGCTTTCCAGTGGTAGGCGGCGTGCTTCAAGCTATTCCTAAACCGGTGTTAGGCGGTGCAACCTTGGTTATGTTTGCCATGGTGGCCGTAGGCGGATTGAAGCTACTTGCAAGTTATGCCCTAGATAGACGCAGTAGTTTGGTAACGGCCTGCGCTTTGGGCATGGCCATAGGTGTAATGATGGTGCCTCAGGCACTAGCTGAACTCCCAAATTGGCTTGAAAATATTTTGCTTTCTCCAGTGACTTCGGCAGGGCTTACCGCTGTCATACTAGATTTAACCTTACCCGGTAGAACGTCACACAAATCAAAGAGTGAAACGCCATCTGAAAACCAGTTACAAAATGCCAAACGCGAGAAGGCGACAAACCAAGGTAAACAAAGCTCGAACGCTTTCCATGCAGATAATACGGGTCTTGAGGTTAACAACGGCCGCGATGCTCCTAAACCGATAACAGCCATACTGGGCACTCACCATCGTCAAGATGCAGCCTTTTCCCTTTATAGTGCAAAAACACGATAAAAATCACCGTAAAAGTGCATAAATTAGAAAAACCTTAACTATTTACATAAAAATAACAATATAAGAACAAAATTATATTTTTTTATCCCTATAATTCAGCAGCTTAAGAGCAGGTTAAAAGTTGACCAACTGGTTAAGTAGTTGGCACTCATCCTGCTAACCCTCTTGCATACAGCAAGGCGCAATAGAAATGTTGCGTTGATAAAGCCCTAAAAAAGGGCAACTAAAAATAACGAGGAAACCATGAAAAACACTACATTCAAATTATCTCCTCTAGCAAAAGCGTTTGCGATGACTACAGCAGTGGCATTGTCATCTCAAGCATTTGCGCAAGAAGAGACAGAGGTTAAAGAAAAAGATGTCGAGAAGATTCAGGTAACTGGGTCGCTAGGCAGCTTACCAGGCCAAGACGTGGAGTCTGTTTTCGGCTTTGGTAAATCTATTCTGGAAACACCGCGTTCAGCATCCACTATTTCTCAAGAGCAAATGGAGCGTTTCAACGTTTCTGATATTGATGAATTGGTCGCATTCGCGCCTGGTACATTCACACAGTCATTCTTTGGTGTAGCCGGTTCACTTGACGTGCGTGGTACACCGGGTGAAACATACTTTCGCGGTGTAAAGCGCCTTGATAACCCAGGCAACTACCCTACTCCTATTGGCGCATCAAGCCGAATTGATATTGTTCGAGGCCCGGCATCACCTATTTATGGTCCGTCTAAAATTGGCGGCTACCTAAACTTCAACCCCAAATCTGCTCGCGCATCTGGTGGGCAATATTTAGATGCCCCTACCGGTGCCCTTTCTTATACCACAGGTTCATGGGATAAAAGCATTCTAACCGCCGAAGTTGGCGGTCCAGCAAGCGTTGCTGGTAAAGAGATGGGTTATTATATATACGGTGAGCTAGAGAACTCAGATAGCTACTACGATAATACGCAAACCGATCAAACGGTGCTTCAAGCCTCTTTCAACGTAGATATCACAGACAACTTACGCTTTGAGTTTGGCGGTATGTACCATGACTACGATGGCAACCAAGTAGCTGGCTGGAACCGTTTAACGCAAGAACTAGTGGATGAAGGCACTTATGTCACTGGTACAGCGAAGCCGCTAGATACCGACGGCGATGGCCAAATCAGCCACGAAGAATACGCAGAAGTCGCAGATTTAGTTGCACCGTTTATTTTTACCCCTGCCGTTCCGTTAGACACAGTGACAGCTGACTTTTTCGATCCTTTAATGGCATTAGAAAATCCCGGCACCACGACCTTAAGTGGTAGCCAAACGCTGGTAGCGCCTGATGATCAACTAAGCAACGAAGCTATTACGTTGTACTTCGATACCATTTACTACACGGATAATTGGGAAATTCGCAACCAGCTATTCTATGATGCATATGACAACATTAACGAAAATGCGTACGGTTTCTCGCAGTTCCACGACACCTGGGTGGTAGAAGACAAGCTTATTTTTGCCACAGAATATGAAAACGACGGCTTACTCGCACAGTTCCAATTCTCGCCATCAGTGCGTTACACCGACTTTAAGCACGGTGATGACTTTACCTACGAGTTTTTCAATCGCCGTGATCTGACGATGCCATCCTCTGCGCTGGACCGTCGCCTACTATCTACCCGTTCAGGCAAAAACTACGATAACTATGATGTGGGTAACTACCTCGATTTAGGTATCGCGGCAATGACTGATTTAACGTGGGACTGGGGCTTGAACTTAGTTCTTGGTTTGCGCTACGACACCATTGATATTGAAAGTACATCGCGCGCTGATTTGCTGCTTGGCGCCACCGGGGATGAAACACCAGTATACGCGGAAGAAACCGTTGACGGCTGGTCGTGGAACACGAGTATTTCATATGAATTTGAATTTGGTTTAATCCCATACATCACCGCTGCTGAGCAGGCTACGCTGGTAGCTGGCCAAGGTGCTGAAATAGGCGTAGGTCAACTCAACCAACCTGGTGGTGGTGGCGCTTTCGACACCTCAGAGTTATTAGAATACGGTGTCAAAGGCTCTTTAGTTGATGATACCCTCTATTTCGCTCTTTCATTCTTTGAGCAAGAACGTACCGACTTTAATACACAGAATACGGTTACCAACAACACAACCAATAACGAAGGGACTGAATTTGAACTTCGTTGGGTGGTTAATGAAAATCTTGTTGTATCTGCAGGCTACACCAATATCGAAGTTATCAACTTAACGGCATTGGCTAACGGTAACCAGTTTGGTTTCTTAGGTGCAGATGACTTAGTCGCTCTTGATGATCCCTCGTTAGTGTTCGGCGGAAATGTTGCAGGTTTAAACCTAGTGGGTGAAGGCCAAACGAATTCTGACGGACGAAAGGCCGGTATTCCTGAAAATATCTACACGCTAACAGCTACATATGACTTCCAGAACGGCTACGCCGCTAACGTAAGTGTTGTAGATGTCGACGAAGTAGCTTCAGGATATTCAGGTGCAGTTACTCTACCTGCTTACACGCTTGTAAATGCGGGATTGTCATATCAGGCAGAAGACTGGGCGTTTAACCTAACGGTTAAAAACTTAACGGATGAGCGTTATTTCCGTTCTAACTTCCCTGACCTGTTCGGTAGCCAAATTGTGCTTCCTGAATTACCGCGTCACTTCAACGCGAAATTCACTTACACCTTCTAGGTAGCCAATGCTGTTAAGGTTGTCGTGTTGTAGCATAGAAGTTAGCGCGACAACCACTTACAGTTTGTCTCCTCACTTTTACTAGAGAGCCCAGCACACTGTCTGAAGGTCACTTTGGTGCTTGGCTCGCTTTTAGCGATTTTTTCCATGCATATTGCTTCATAAAAACTTTTTACTTTCCTAATTACGCTTCTTATTTTACGTACTGCGAGTAATTTTACGATGCAACCGCCAAGCTTAAGTGCTGCAGATAATCTTAAACTTGAAAGTTCGGGCGATGGCTATGCGGCGATGAATGCAGCTATTGAAGCAGCATATCGCGTGGGTTCTCAGGTAACAGATTATATCGTTAAACACTGGAATGAATTACAACATTCAACTCGTAAGGCACGCTAAAACCAAAAGCCGCTTATTGGCACTAATTGTTTGCATTAAGCGGTGATAGACTTTGCGTCCAATGTAGTTCTAACCTGCGCCGTCACGTCGCTTTGGACAACGGGTTTTGACAGAAAATCAGCCATTCCTGCTTCGCTACAGCTAATTTTATCTTCGGCTGTGGTGTTAGCGGTTACCGCGACAACTCTTCCGTATTTTGATAGCAGCCCTTCTTGCATAATGATTTTCGTTGCGCTCATCCCATCAAGCACTGGCATCGCACAGTCCATAAAAATAAGGTCATATCTTTTCGCCCGGGCCATTTCGACAGCAACTTCGCCATTGTCTGCCTCATCGGGCACGTAGTTAAATCTTTCAAGCATGGAGGCCAGCACAAGGCGGTTTATGACGTTGTCATCAACGACCAATATATTTATCGGCACAGTCAAAAGCTCAGAAGATATCTCGACATCCTCGTTCGCTGCTTCTTCCAATGTTGCCATTTCAATAGGGATGGCTACATCGAAACATGTTCCCTTCCCCACGTTCGAGCGAACTTCTAACTCGCCGCCCATTTTTCCTACCAGTTGGTTGACGATAGACAGGCCTAAACCATTACCGTTTAATTCTTCTGATGCACTGTCGGTATCGTTTTGGAAGGGTCTGAATATACGCGACAATATGTCATCGCTCATGCCCACACCTGTGTCTTCGACAGAGGCGAGCAAGATAGGTATATCTCCCTGCTGCTTTAGGGTGACCTGAATAGAAATGTAGCCTTTTGCCGTAAATTTGACGGCATTTGACAGCAAGTTGGTAATAACTTGACTGATTCTTGCGGCATCACCATTAACATAGGTGTTATCGTCAAAAGACAATACGGCATAAAGCCTGACGCCTTTGTCTGAACATTTGCTTTTAAACTCATCAACGATATCTTCGGCTAATGAGCGTACACAAAAATCGCTGTAATTGAGGGAAAATTCTCCGTTGATGATTGACGTATAGTCAAGCACATCGTTGATTAACGATAAAAGCCGGTCGGCGCTGTGCAATGCAATATCTGCTTTTCTTATACGAACATTGTCTTTATTTTCAAACTTGATGGCCTGAAGCATTCCCGTAATACCATTTAGCGGGGTTTTCAACTCGTGACTAATTCGCGAAAGCAACATGCCACGCTCTTTAGACGCCGCTTCCGCTTCTTTACGACGGGCCTCGAGCTCAAGCCTAAGCTGAACCGACTTATTCACATTTTGACAAGTGCCGAACAGCCGAACGCATTTACCCTGCTTCATTTCTGCCATACCGTGGGTTTCGATCCACACCGAGTTACCCTTTGCAGAAACTAGCTCGAGGGTTGCGCTCCATGGTTCACCCGTTTCGACGGTGTGAGAAACAATGCGGCTAATCTCATCACGGTAAAAGCCCTCTTTGTAGAAACCCACTGCGGTTTCTAGTGAAGGAATAAAATCGTCGTCCACTTCATGTATGCGACGAGTTTGTGATGACCAAGTTAGAACGTTTGTTGTAAAATCTACTTCCCACGTGCCAATATTTGCTACGCTTTGTAGCTTCTCGTACAGGGTATTCTGGTTAGTTTCCGCTTTTTCAACGTGAAACTTCTCAAGCATCACATTTAACCAGTCATCGAGTAACGCCACTTTCTCAAGGTTTATCGACTGTGCCGGACAGGCATTAATGAAAACCAGACAAACGCGATTTCCGTCGAGATTGTGAATACGCCCGCGAATGTACTTTTCGCCATTAAAGTATGTAGCAAACCATTGCTTAAAGGCTGACGATGCTTTTGCGCTGTTAGCTGGGAAACAGTTATCTACAGAAACACATGAAGAAAAAGAAGGAATCGATTTGAAGCTTGGGGGATAAGCAGAGGAGGCTTTTACAAGAACGTTGACTATCTCATCATCAATTTGCAGTAGCATAGCTTGGAAGATACCAAGCGAATCACAGCCGCGCTGAACTAACCCCGTTAACGAGGTTTTTAGCTGTGCTTCCAACTTAATATTTAAACTCGACTGCTCGTCAAAATAAACCATGGCTCGCTACCTAAGCTCAACACCGATGAAACACTGCAGCGCACAAAGCACTGCGACATTAGACTTCTTCTATAATGCCAAATAGTAGCGTTTATATTTCGTTTACGACATTAAACAATAGGATAGATTGTAGGGCGATAAGGGCGCAATTTTTTATACACGTTAGCCTTTCGCCTGATTTCGTCCTCGCTCTTTGGCCTCAAAAAGGGAAATATCTGCGTCTTCGATAAGTGAAGCTGAATCTTCGTCTACAACGTCCGTTGCCTTCCATACGGCATATCCAGCGCTAATTGATACATAGCCGCTAATCCCTTTTTCGTGCACAATACCTGCTTGCCTCACCGCTTTCACGAGTTGGTTGGCAACGAGCTTTATTCCCTGATAATCGATGTAGGGAAGAATTACCAAAAATTCTTCACCGCCAAAACGGATCACTGCATCTTTGGGCCGTTTAACGGTGTCTGCAATAATCTGCGCGACTTTCTTAAGGCAATTATCGCCTTCTAAATGCCCGTAATGGTCGTTAAAAAGCTTGAAATAGTCGATATCAATCATTATCGCGCCAACCATTTCTTTATCTCGCGCTACTTGTTTTATTAGCAGAGGGATTTCTTTGGTCAGATACATGCGGTTGTACAGGCCCGTTAACTGGTCATGAAATGTCATCATTTCTAAAAACTCAGTACGAAGCTTGTTTTGGAGGTGGGTTTTGACTCGGTGCGTTAAAGTAGAGGCGTTTACTGGCTTCATAACGAAGTCAGACGCTCCAACCTCCCAACATGCATTTTCACTTTCAATGTCCATCGTTGAGGTAACGAATATTACCGGTATATGGCTTGTCGTCAGGGATGCTTTGAGCGTTGCACATACTTCGAGCCCATTTATGTCTGGCATATTCATGTCGAGTAACACTAAGTCAGGCAAACACTCCTCGCAGTTAGATATAGCGTCTTTACCGGATTCCACTACAGTGCAGTGAAAAACGCTTTCTAGTATTGACTCCAACAACAACCGACTCATCGGTTCATCGTCAACAATTAGTACCCGGCACGCTGAGTAGGGTTTTATTTCCATTCCATTCATTAATTTTTTAATATATTACCGCGAAGGGATAAGGCATAGCCTTTGTTACCTAGGACTTTTTTGAAACCACATAAATTAAAGCTAGTCTAGCATCTTATAGAGAGATGTGTATTGAAAACACTATATTTTTGGAATTAATCGGTATTAAAAATGGCACGTAAATTTACGTGTTAAGACTTGCTTCTAAAAACTGCTTTTTCACGCCACATCAATATCATCAATGAACTTTGTAAAGAAATTGTTCATTGGCATAGGGCGACACATAAAATACCCCTGCCCTAGGTGACACCCCAGAGCTTTTAAACCATTAAAGTGGGATTGCGTCTCTATATCTTCAGCCACAATCTTTAATTCGAGGCTTAACGCTAAGTGCACGATTGCAGTAACAATATCGTGCACCTGTTGCGCTGTATCCATATCTATTATAAAGGAACGATCTATTTTTAATACGTTAAGTGGAAACTGCCTTAGGACAGTGCAATGCGCTCATTTTCTATATCACTGTGGGATGTAACGAAGATAATAGGAATTGAAGCCGTATCAGGACACACCTTTATTTGCTTGCACACTTCAAAACCTGACATTTTAGGCATGCTTATATCCAGCACAACTAAGTCTGGGCGATGTAATTTAACACTCTCAAACGCTTGTACGCTTTGAGAGAATGTAACGACTTTTGCTAGAGATTCTACTGCACTTTCTAATAACAAGAGTGTTGTAGGCTCATCGTCTATGATGACTACTTTCTGTGTCTCACTATCCATGAGAATTACCACACTGTGGAACAATTAACCAAGTTCAGTATCGCTCGATATACTCAAAAAAATTTTAGCCTTTAGTATATATTAGCCATGCATTATGTAAAAATATTAGTCAAAGCAATTGACTAATGTTTTTTTAAAGCACAACAATTACTATAAAGTGGTACGAAACAATTGATTGGGTGATAGTCATGGATACGTTAAACGCACAACACGCACTCTCTACAGAGAAGTTATGGAATAAAGAGGCAGCAATAAGCAGGCTCGGGGGAAACGAGGGTCTACTCAATCGCATTGTTGAAATGTTTTTGGCACAAATCGAACAAAAGCAAAATGCGCTTCAAGCATCCGCAGAGGCGGAAGACGCCGAAGGCGTGCGCTTTAATAGCCACGCGATGAAAGGCGTGTCTGGCGATGTGGGCGCTGACGCCATTCGAGAAAAAGCAGCGGAAATTGAAGTTAAAGCAAAGCAAGGCGACCTTAGCAACGTAGTAAGCGACATGGCCGCGCTTGACGAATTAATTAAAAAAACCGTTGATGTAATGCGGGCGTAGTAGGGTGCCCCTTGTCATTTAACGTTAAAAGTTTTTTCTATTGTTAAAGACTTTCTCTCACATCAAAGGTTTTCTTTCACGTTAAAGACTTTTTCTCACGTTAAAGACTTTTTCTCACGTTAAAGACTTTCTCAACAAAAGAGCGCTTAACATCCTCAGGTAGAAAGCTGGATTTAAAGCTGTTTGCTGCCAACGTTCTAATGGTATCTTCGTCGATATTTAAAGACTCTTGTAAAGCTACAAAGTTGTCGTTTAAGAAACCGCCGAAGTATGTGGGGTCGTCTGAATTAACGGTAACCAATAGCCCTTCGTTCAATAGTTCAACGATATTGTGCTGTTTCATATCGTCTATTACACACAGTTTAAGGTTGCTTAGCGGGCATACAGTCAGTGGAATTTGCCTTTCTCTTAAAAGTGCCATAAGCGCTTTATCTTCTTGGCACCTTACCCCGTGGTCAATGCGGTCAACATCAAGAAGCTCAATGGCTTCCCAAATGTAAGAAGCGGGGCCTTCTTCTCCAGCATGAGCAACTATTTTAAAGCCCAGTGATTTCGCTTTCTTAAACACCCGTTCAAATTTTGACGGCGGATGCCCTAGCTCTGAGCTATCTAACCCCACAGCGGTTATGTGCTTGTAATACGGTTCTGCTTCGCTGAGTGTTTCAAAAGCTGCGCTTTCAGGAAGGTGTCGCAAGAAAGACATGATGAGATAACTACTAATGCCGTACTCTTGTTTTGCTTTATCCATGGCCCGTAGAAAGCCTGGCATAAAAACGTCAAAGCCAATATCACGCTCGGTGTGTGTTTGTGGGTCGAACATGATTTCCGTATGAACGATGTTTTCCTTATGGCATCGGCTTAGGTATTCCCACATGAGTGTGAAAAAGTCCTCTTCGTCCCTAAGCACGCCAGCACCAGCGTAATATAAATCGAGAAAGCTTTGCAGGTCTTCAAAGTTATATGCAGCTTCTATCTCTTTCACGCTGGCATAAGGAAGTGTTACACTGTGCTTCTTAGCTAGGCGCCACATGAGTTCAGGCGTTAAGCTACCTTCGATATGCAGATGCAGTTCGGCCTTTGGAATGTTGTTAATTATGGATGACAGCGACATGGCCCCTCACTTATTGCACCATCACAATGCGAATGCATTTATTTGGTGCGTTATAGTTAATCTTTAATGCTATCTGTAAACGAGTTCTATTGCTCATTTAGGTTTTGTTTGCGTTTTTTTAACATCAACTATGGTGTTTACTAACCGTTTGGCTGGCTTTATGTCGCCTGGCTAGTGACGTTAAGTCATACAATGAATTTTGTTTTTTCATTGTACTAAAATTTTAAGTTAGCACAAAACACACCAACAAGTTGACTAATTGGTCAGTTTATTGCTTTAACGCACAAAACTATAAATGAAACACACACAGAGAACTCTTGATGTCCAATAACGTAATTGAACGGCTATTTAAGCTGCAGGAACACGGAACAACAGTAAGAACAGAGATCATCGCGGGGCTAACTACGTTTGCCGCTATGTCTTACATTCTTGTGGTCAATCCAGGTATCTTGGGGTTAAGCGGTATGCCCGTAGAGGGCTTAATTACAGTGACAGCGATTGCAGCGTGTATCGGCACGCTCATGATGGCACTGATGACAAATTACCCTATCGCGTTAGCACCAGGCATGGGTTTAAATGCTTTTTTTGCGTTTACCATTTGCCTTGGTCGAGAGATCCCATGGGAAGCAGCATTAGGTATCGTTTTTTGGAATGGTATTCTTTTTCTTATACTGTCACTGACAGGGGTGCGAACAAAAATAGCCGAATCTATTCCGCCGTCGCTTAAAATTGGCGTGCAGTGCGGCATCGGTTTGTTCATTGCTTTTATTGGCCTTAAAAACGCAGGGCTTATTGTTGATAACCCAGCCACATTTGTGCAGCTAGGCGACCTTTCAGAACCCGCTGTTATGCTCGCCCTTGCGGGTATCATTTTTACTATTGTACTTATGGTAAAGCGCGTAACAGGTGCCATTTTAATATCTATCGTAACGCTTACACTTATCGGCGCATTCGTTCCTACTGAGAATGGCACACTTACGGCTACGCCATCTGCCGTTGTAGGCATGCCAGAGTCGATATCAAACACCTTTATGGCAATGGACTTTTGGTATCCTATCGACCACCTTGCTGAGACATGGGACCTTATTTTTGCGCTTATGTTTGTCAACATGTTCGATACCATCGGCACACTCATTGGCGTTTCGCGAAAAGCAAACCTGCTCACACCTGAGGGTAAACTCCCTAAAATTGGCGCGGCGATGACTGCCGATGCATCAGCGAGTATTGCCGGTGCAATGGTCGGCACATCACCGGTAACAAGCTATGTAGAATCAGCCACCGGCGTTTCTTCAGGCGGCCGAACAGGCCTTACCGCCGTCGTAGTGTCAGTGTGCTTCTTATTATCACTGTTTTTGACGCCGCTAATGAAAGTGATCCCTCTCATGGCCACCACACCTGCACTTCTCATGGTGGGTATTTTAATGATGGAATCGATTCGTCAAGTTGACTTCGATGATCTAGGCGCATTGGCTACGGCCTCTGTAGCACTTATTGCAATGCCCCTGACCTTTAGTATCAGCGAAGGTATTGCGCTGGGTTTTATTACCTATGTAGGCATTAAGGTGGGTACAGGAAAATTCAAAGACGTAACCCCACTTACCTACGCACTTGCGGTTGTATTCTTGCTGCGATACTTGCTGGACCTAAAATAGGTGCTAAGCGCGCTTAAAACGCGATAGAAATTACGCTAGAGCACTAAAGACAAAAAAGGTGGCTAATTTAAATTAGCCACCTTTTTTTAGATAAATAATGTAGGCTTTTTTGACCTAACTTTAGCAAAGCGCCGTTCTACTTAAGACCGTCATAAGTGAAGGTAACCGCCTTATCGCCCATGAACACAATTTTTACGTGTTTATCATCTTCACTACCCCAGGTACACGCCGTGGTTCCCATGGTTTTACCGCAACTGTCAGCAGAGCCTAATATCGACTCTACTTCATCCTGAGTCATCCCCATTTCTAGCTTGTCATAGTTTTCTTTGGTCAGCTTAGAGCATCCGGTAAGCGCGAGTGCGCCAAGTGCAATTAGTGCTAATTTTACTTTCATCGTTAATGTCCTTTGGCTAAAAGCGAACGGAAAACGCTTTTTCATCGTTCGCTTTACGAAATGTATATCTTCTTGGTGCACTGTAAACGCTAATGGTGCAATTTGTCACTCGTCTTTAGGATGAGTATCAAGCCAATGGCGGGCAATTTGCTCTCTTGTAGCCAGCCATACCTTATCGTGTGACTTTACGTACTCAATAAAGCGCTGTAGCGCCGCCATACGAGCAGGCCGCCCGATAATGCGATTGTGAAGGCCAATAGAAAGCATTTTAGGCGCTTCTTCACCTTCTTCGTACAATACATCAAATGCATCTTTTAAATAGGTAAAGAACTGCTCACCACTGTTAAACCCCTGCGGCGTAGCAAAACGCATATCGTTAGTATCTAGCGTATAGGGCACCATGAGTAGAGGCCTACTGTAGTGACAATCGTAATAGGGCAAATCGTCGGCGTAGGAATCAGCGCAATATAATATATCGTCTCGCTCGGCAATCAGTTTTAAGGTGTTTGGGCTCGTTCTTCCCGTATACCACCCTACAGGTTTAGCCCCGGTCAGCTGCTCGTGAAGAATAATCGCTTCATCAATTTGCTTGCGCTCTTGCTCTTCATCCATATCTTGGTAATGCACCCATCGCATAGCATGGCTGGCAATTTCCCAACCAGAATCAATCATTGCTTTTACCGCCTCAGGGTGCCTTTGCATGGCCATTGTAACGCCAAATACGGTAACGGGGATTTCGTGCTTATTCAGTAAGCGGTGTAAACGCCAGAACCCTGCTCGACTGCCATATTCGTAGATTGACTCCATGCTAAGATGGCGGTCTTTATAGGCTTGTGCACCTATAATTTCAGATAGAAAGATTTCGGACGCTTCGTCACCGTGAAGAACACAATTCTCACCACCCTCTTCGTAATTCAATACAAACTGTATGGCAATTTTGGCATTGTTTGGCCATTTGGCATGGGGTACGTGCTGACCGTAACCCACTAAATCTCTAGGATATATAGCGTCTGTCACGTTACACCTCAAAGCTTTCAGGTACCGACAAACCACATCCGCCTAATACAAGCTTAACCACTTGCTTTGTCGCGTTCTCGAAGTCTATCTTTGTCATTTTCTTTCCTCGAAGCCGCGTGATTTGCGTAGAGAAATCGGCATAATGCTGGGTACTGGCCCAAATAGTGTAAAGCAAATACTCGCCTTCAACAGGGGGAAGCTTACCAGCCTCTACCCACGCATCGATAACTGCTAAACGCCCCTTCATCCACAGCGCGTGCTCTTCATCAAAGTAGCCGCTTAAATTCTGTGCACCGTTGATAATTTCCATGGCAAAGATCTTAGACGCCTGGGGGTTGGTTCGCGATACTTCCATTTTCTCAGCGATATAGTTAGCCAACACCTCTGCGGGGTCATCCTCCACCGTTGCTCTATCAAAGCGAGAATTCCACAGTGAAAGGGTTTCTTCTAGCACCGCCACGTAAAGCTCTTGCTTGGTTTTGAAATAGTACAGTACGTTAGTTTTCGGGAGCCCGGCTTCGTCAGCAATTTTTTGTACCGCTGTTCCTTTAAAACCAAACTGAGCGAAGCACTTTTCAGCAGCTTGGAGTATCTTTCTTCTGTTCATAGCGCCAACACCAGCGTCGGCACTTTTTACCTTCATCATTATTATTTAAATTCCTTTGCAATCTACTTTGCAAGCGCACGGGCAGAATAATGCTGCATGCCTTATTGTTAGGTTAGCATTTATTGCCGATGAGTTGCTATAAAGTATACATGCCCCAACTGTGGGGTGTTAACCATACTAAAGCACGAAATTTGCGTGTTACTTCAAACCTTGCACGAATCTTGCCTTAGAAATTTGCGTGTTACTTCAAACCTTGCACGAATCTTGCCTTATCCAATACATGCGACGCAGAAATTGGGAAAGCTTTTCGCTCAAAACCCAAAAATATTGGCGCGAAATAATGGCCTTTTTATAACCTGGCCTTTTTTTATAAGCAATAAATTGACCATTTGGTCTACTTTTATTAAAAAAATACAGCTATATTAATGGATACAAGAATGAATATTACGAGAAGGTGTGAGTATGATTCGCTTTCTAATAAATAACGATATCGTAGAATTAAACGAAGCGCGAGCCGACCTCACCCTTCTACAATTTATACGCGAGCACAGAAAAAAGACAGGGACAAAGGAAGGGTGTGCGGCAGGCGACTGTGGTGCATGTACCGTGGTACTTGTTGAACCTGCAGCGTCAAACAAAGAGACATTACATTACCGAACGGTAAATAGCTGCATTACACTTATGAGTGCGGTTCACGGTAAACAACTTTTATTTGTAGAGCATTTAAGCGATGGTAAACACTTACACCCTGTTCAACAGGCGTTAGTCGACCATCACGGTACTCAATGTGGCTTTTGCACCCCCGGCTTTATTATGTCAATGTTTGCGCTTTATCACAGTAACGCGAAGCCAAATAGAGATGAAGTCCTACAGGCCTTATCGGGCAACCTCTGTCGCTGTACGGGCTACCGCCCCATCATAGATGCAACACTAGCGGTATGTGAGCAAACGCCAAACGACCAATTCTCTGCTAAACAAGGCAAGACACTGGCTACTTTGTTGTCACTGACTAATACGCCTCCCACGGGTACAGGCAAGGTTTATACGCCAACTACCCGTGAAGAACTAAAGGCCCTAATTAGCGAGTTCCCCAATGCCCAGCTTGTTGCAGGCAGTACGGATTTGAGTTTACAGGTCACCCAGCAGCTTAAGAATATCGACACCCTTATTAGTGTTACTCACATCGACGCACTAAAACAGTGCATAAATTCAGGACATTCACTTATTATTGGTGCAGCCGTTGCGTTAAATGATGCAGCACCTTTTTTATTAACTGCATTTCCACAATTGGCTGAACTCGTCACTCGATTTGCCTCTTTACCCATTCGAAATCAGGCTACAATGGGCGGCAATGTGGCTAACGCTTCGCCGATAGGAGATATGCCTCCCCTATTGCTAGCCCTAAACGCTACCTTGCATTTAGATAACGGCGATAAAGTGCGCACCTTACCAGTTAGCAAATTTTTCACTGGCTATCGTGAAACTCAGCTAGAACGTGGTGAATGGATCAGTGCCATAGAAATACCGCTTAAACAGCCTGCCCAAGTGTTGGCTGCGTATAAAATTTCCAAGCGCTTTGAAGATGATATTTCAGCGGTCTGTGCCGTATTCAATCTTACTCTTGATAATGGCAACGTAGCCGCTATTACCACAGGATTTGGTGGTGTTGCAGCTATACCTTCTACTTGTAAAGCCCTTGAAAACGCGCTTAAAGGTAAGCAATTCTCAAGTAGTGAATGCCTAAACCTAGGCAAACAAATTTTATTTGATGCATTCACGCCCATAGACGATGTGCGGGCTACTGCCGAATACCGCAAAACCGTGTTAGCAAACTTGTGGCACCGCTTCTGGCTAGAAAACCAATCGACGAACAACATTGAAACACGGGTGGTGCAACATGCGTAAGTTAATTGATACCCCTATCCCAACAGGCGAACGTGAAAAGCAAGGTGCGGTTCACGTATCTAAAAAACATGAAAGCGCCGAGCGTCAAGTGCAGGGCACTGCCAACTATGTAGATGATGTGATTGAGCCTCAAGGTACGCTTTACGCGGCTGTAGGGCTAAGCAAGTGTGCTAAGGGCACTATCGCCCATGTTGACCTAAGTGCCGTGCGCGCCAGTGAAGGTGTGGTTGATGTTGTAACCATAGACGATGTGCCCGGCCATAAAGACATAGGCCCGGTATTTGAAGGCGACCCCCTACTTGCCAATGGCGAGGTGAAGTTCTTTGGTCAACCGGTTTTTGCCGTGCTTGCTACCTCGGTAACTTTGGCGCGCCAAGCGGCGCTTAAGGGCCACATTGAGGTTGCTGAAGCCCCCCCTGTACTAAACGCAGATGAAGCGCACGCACAACAAACATTCGTGCGCCCTTTACACCGCTTTGGCCAACAATCTACACGCGTTGATAACACCTTCGACAACGCGCAATATAAAGCGTCAGGTACGCTGAGCATAGGTGGCCAAGAGCATATGTACCTAGAGGGGCAAGTGAGCCTCGCGATCCCCGAAGAAGAAGATCGCATGAAGATTTACACCTCTAGCCAACATCCAAGCGAAGTACAAAAACTTGTGGCTGAAGTCTTAGATATCAAACTGCATCGCGTTATGGTGGATATGCGCCGTATGGGCGGTGGCTTCGGTGGGAAAGAAACCCAAGCGGCGCAGTGGGCCTGTATCGCTGCTTTACTTGCCTCACGCAATAGGTGCGCGGTAAAGCTGCGTTTACCTCGCTTTACCGATATGCACGTAACCGGCAAACGTCACCCCTTCGACAATGCTTTTGACGTCGCCTTTGACAGCACAGGAAAAATTGAAGCCACCCGCATGACCATTAACGGTATTTGCGGGCATTCTCCGGATCTCTCTGATGCTATTGTCGATAGAGCTATGTTTCATGCAGATAATGGCTATTTTCTTGGCGACAGCGATATCGTTGGTCACAGACTACAAACCAACATGGTGTCGCACACGGCTTACCGAGGCTTTGGTGGCCCGCAAGGCATGATTATGGCTGAAGCCCTGATAGATAAGATTGCGCGCACTATAGGCAGCGACCCGCTATCGGTTAGAAAACGCAATTTATACGGGCCAACGACGGGAACCACCACGCCTTATGGTATGGAGGTCGAACACAACCTGCTGCCGGAAATGATAAACGAACTCGAACAAAGCGCTCAGTACTGGCAGCGCAGAGAAGCCGTTTCTGCTTTCAACCGTGAAAGCCCGGTTATAAAGAAAGGCCTTGCGCTTACACCGGTCAAATTCGGTATTTCCTTTACAGCGAAACACCTCAATCAAGCAGGTGCGCTGGTTCATATTTATACCGACGGTAGTATTCAGGTGAACCATGGCGGTACAGAAATGGGTCAGGGTTTACACACGAAGATTGGGCAAATTGCGGCGAACGAATTCGGCCTCGACCTGGACATGATAGAGGTGACTGCTACGCGCACTGATAAGGTACCGAATACGTCGCCAACTGCAGCGTCTAGCGGCACCGACATCAACGGTAAAGCAGTACAAAATGCGTGTATTACACTTAAAACCCGTTTAGCAAAATGCTATGCCGAAAGCCTAGGGTTAGGCGAACGTGTTGATGAAGTCGTATTTACTGATCAGCATGCAGTGCTAGGTAAGCACAGCATTACTTTTCCTGAACTAGTACAGCAAGCCTACTTTGCTCGCGTATCGCTATCTTCAACGGGCTTCTATAAAACACCTAAACTGCAATACAACCGCGATACTGGTGAAGGTAGACCCTTTTTCTACTTCGCCTACGGTGTGTCGATGAGCGAAGTCTCTATAGATACCCTAACTGGCGAATATACCGTTGACGAAGTGAACGTTATTCACGATGTGGGCAGTAGCCTTAACCCTGCCATTGATATTGGTCAGATTGAGGGCGCATTTATCCAAGGCATGGGCTGGTTAACTACAGAAGATTTAAAGTGGAACGAGAGCGGTAAACTCATCAGCGAAAATATGGCCACCTATAAAATTCCGGCCATCGGTGATACACCGAAAGTATTCAACGTGAAATTATTTGGCCGAAAAAATGCTGAAGATAGCATTTATCATTCAAAAGCAGTGGGCGAACCGCCGTTCATGTTAGCCATTTCGGTGTGGAGTGCTATTAAAGATGCCATTTCAAGCCTGTCTGGTTATACCCTTGACCCGCAGCTAGATACCCCGGCTACGCCAGAGCGAGTACTGAATGCCATTGCTGCAATACAAAACTGTGCAAGCGAAGGGTCGTCAATATGACTGCGTCTTTTCGCGCCAAGCGCTGGTACGAGGGTATAGCCGAATGCCAGCAACAAAACGAAGGCTATGTACTGGTTACCGTGGTGGGAACAGCGGGCTCTACCCCTCGAGAGTCAGGTAGCAAGATGGTAGTTACAGCATCGCATGCCATAGATACCATAGGCGGTGGGCATCTTGAATTTGATGCGATAAGTCGTGCACGTGCCTACCTCGCTAAGGGTGAAACGCGTACTGAGCTACACAGCTACCCGCTAAGCAGTACTTTAGGGCAATGCTGCGGAGGTGCCGTAAAAGTGCTGTTTGATGTATGTAACCTACATCAGCAGCAGGTTGCTATTTTTGGTGCAGGCCATGTAGCCAAGGCCCTTGTGCCTATTTTGGCTCAACTTCCCGTACGCATTGCATGGATAGACAGCCGAGAAGACTTGTTTCCCGACGCGTTACCTGCCAACGTACAAAAAATTGTGGAAGACGCGCCGGAAAGTGAAGTAAGGCATTTAGATGAAAACAGCTGGCTCATTATACTTACTCACGATCATCAACTTGACTATCGCATCACCGAGCAGGCGTTGAAGCACCCTTCCCTGCCCTTTGTGGGTTTAATTGGGTCTGATACAAAAGCCAAACGATTTAAAACGAAGCTTACGCATCGCGGTTTTGATGAACATGCATTAGCACGCTTAGTGACCCCAATCGGTAATCGCGATATTCCAGGTAAGCAGCCAATTGAAGTCGCTGTTTCGATTTCGGCGCAAATTATCGCTCGGCTTCACCACGACAACCGCAGCGCGACGCCTTCTGCGGTAAGTGACGTTAGCGTGAGTCACGTACAGACGGATAAATTAAATAAGACTGGGGGCGAGCAGGTCGTTGCCACAACGCTAGATGACAGTGAAAGCTCGAGCAGCAAAAAGGATACTACCCGTGACATTAAATGAATTGAATACCCTCGCTTCAGATGAGGCTTCAGTCTGGTTTGAGCAATGCTGCGCATCAAAAACTTGGATTTATATGATGGTTAATGCCCGCCCCTACAGCGATACCAACGCCTTAACAGAACAGGCAAAAAACGCATGGGCGCAATGCAGTAACAGTGATTATTTAGAGGCCTTTACCGCCCATCCTATGATTGGAGATGTAGACTCGCTTCGCAAAAAGTTTGCAAATACCAAGGCCATTGCGGCGGGAGAGCAGTCAGGCACGGCCAGTGCGCCTGAGGCGGTGCTTCATCAACTAAAAGAGGCGAATCAGGCGTATTTAGATAAACACGGCTTTATTTTTATTATTTGCGCCACAGGGCTTTCTGCTCAAACCATGCTAGAAGCACTGCAGGCAAGGTTGCCTAATTCAACGCAACAAGAAATAGTAAACGCCGCAGCTGAGCAAATAAAAATTACGCTGCTGCGTATTAATAAAAGCCTGTCTTAACAGCGCACTGACGTATTACAAGTAACGAATTTAATAGGAATACAGTATGAATACGCTTTCAAGCCACGTACTTGACACCACTTTGGGTAAGCCAGCTCACGGTATCGCGCTTACCCTAACCCTACCCGACGGTAATACGCTGTCGGGTAAAACAGATAGCGACGGCCGCTTTAACAACTGGGCTCTAGAGAGCGACAATGGCTTTCCAGCAGGTGTTTACACGCTGCGTTTTCACTGCAAGCCTTACTTAGTTAAGGCTCACGGCAGCAGTTTCTACCCACACATTGATATTACCTTTGAACTAGAAGAAAACGGTGGGCACTATCACGTACCGCTACTAATTTCTCCGTTCGGTTTCAGCAGCTACAGGGGCAGCTAATAAACATGCAGCTTTTTCGTGCAAGCATTGCGCACTTTCCTAAACAAACCACACAATTTTCTGACGACATCGCCATTTTCAAAGACGGTGGTTTGTTGATTGATAAAAAAGAAATAAAAGATATCGGCGATTTCGATACCATCGCAGCGCGCTATCCTGCGGCCAGCGTTACCGACTTGACGGGTAAGTGGATACTGCCAGGTTTAATTGACAGCCATTTGCACTACCCGCAGACACAAAGCATTGCGCACTACGGCGAACAGCTTCTTACTTGGCTTGAAAACTACACCTTCCCGGCTGAAATGCAGTTTGCAGATAGCGAACATGCCAACACCATAGCAAAAGTATTTTTAAATCAGCTCTTGAAAAACGGCACCACCACCGGCTTTGTGTTTACCACTGTGCACAAAAGCAGTTGCCAAGCCCTGTTTAACGCCGCAAGCGATATCGACATGGCTATTGTTGCAGGCAAAGTGTGCATGGACAGAAACTGCCCAAGCCAGCTTAATGACTGCGCTGAGAGTGCGCAGGCCGACAGTGCCAGCTTAATTGAAACTTGGCATAACAAGGGGAGAAATCGATACGCGTTAACCCCACGCTTCGCGCCAACAAGCACAGAAGCCCAACTTGCGGCATTAGGTGAATTGGCGCAGCAGTACAGTGATGTTTTCATACAAACTCACTTATCTGAGAACCTAGATGAAATTGCCTGGGTGAAAAGTCTATTCCCGCAGGCTGATGGCTATTTAGATGTTTATGATAAATATAATCTCGTACGTGAGCGCGCCGTTTTTGGCCATGGTATCCATTTAACGCCTGATGAATGGAGTCGGTTAGGAGAAAGTGGTGCAACCGTGGCCTTTTGCCCTACGTCAAACCTGTTTTTAGGAAGCGGTCTTTTTGATATGACCGCTGCCCGTGCCAATAAGGTTCATGTGGCCATGGCTACCGACGTGGGTGCAGGTACCACCTTTAACATGTTTAAGACCTATGGCGATGCCTACAAGGTGAGTCAACTGAGAAACGACCCATTAAGCCCACTTGAAGGCTTTTACCTTATGACACAAGGGGCGGCCATCGCCCATGGCCTTGATGAGGAAATCGGTAATTTAAACCCAGGAACTATCGCAGACTTTATTGTGGTAGAACCCAGATTCGATGAACTGACAAGTTTACGAATTCAACAAGACGCCGATTTCGATGATGTATTTTTTGCCTTAAGTATTTTAGGCGATGATCGCGCGATTGCGCAAACTTGGATCAGTGGTAACTGTTGCTATGAAAAAAGCAGCGGTAATAACGAGCTACAGTAGGGTCTGCTGACCCTTAATAAGGAGAATAATAATGCCGTGGCTAGATTGGCTAAGTCTATTTGTACGTTGGTTTCACGTAATAGCTGGCGTTGCTTGGATTGGTGCCTCATTTTATTTTATCTGGTTAGATAATAATTTGCGCACGCCCCCAAAATGGAAGCAAGATAAGGGAGTTAAAGGTGATTTGTGGGCCATTCATGGCGGCGGCTTTTATGAGGTGGCCAAGTATGCTTATGGGCCAGAAAAAATGCCAGAAACCCTTCACTGGTTTAAGTGGGAAGCTTATACAACCTGGTTATCAGGTTTTGCCCTTCTTATCATTGTATATTACTTTGGCGCCAGCGCTTATCTTATCGACCCGTCGGTAAATGCCATGACGCCAACCATGGCAATCTCTTTAGGTTTGGGGTTAATTTTTGGCGGCCTAGCATTGTATGAACTGGCCTGTAGAAGTCCACTAGCCAAGTACCCGTTGATGTTTGGTATTTGCCTTGTTGCCTTAATATGCGCCGTGAGTTACCTCTCTACTCAATGGTTCAGCGGCCGAGGGGCTTACATTCATGTGGGCGCGCTTATCGGCACAATTATGGCTGGAAACGTATTTTTTAATATCATGCCTAACCAACGCAAAATGGTGGCGGCAGTGGCTGATAAACAAGATATCGACCCGAGTTGGGGTGCTGGTGCCAAACTTCGCTCGCTGCACAACAACTATTTCACCCTGCCCTTGTTGTTTATCATGATTTCCAATCATTACCCCATGACCTATCAGCACCCGCAAAACTACTTGGTACTTATTGCTATCATGGTGGCTGCGGCATGGATAAGACACTTCTTTAACCTTCGCCATGTGGGTACTACGAAACCGAGCATTTTGGTTTCTGGCGCCATAGCCATGATGGCGATTGCATTATGGGTGTCGTGGCCGCAAACATCGTCGGCGCCTGTTCCTGTTCATACAGAAGCAGCTGCGCCTTCAAGTAAGACTACTCAAGTAGCGAATAAAACTGATGATGCTACTTCTATTGATGAGAACAGTGCGGCGCAAGGGAGTACTAGTGTGACTAATGAACGTGTAGCGAACTTGATAGCCACACACTGCGTGAGCTGCCACTCACGCACACCTACCGACGATATTTTCAAGGTAGCACCGTTAGGCGTAGTGCTAGACTCTTGGCAAGATATTGAACGGTTTGCCCCTCAATTGGTTCGTAGAACGACAGTAACTAAAGACATGCCGTTTTTAAACAAAACGAACATGACTGAAGAAGAGCGTCAAGAAATAGCCCAGTGGTTCGCGCAAAGACAATAAAACAGTGAAAGCGATGTAGGCTATACCTACATCGCTTTATCAATCACTACTTGCCCTTGCAGGTTGTGCTTTTTTTCGTACATCACCTCGTCGGCCTTATCTAGCCATTCTTCAACCGATGAAATTTCAGCACTCCATGTTACCCACCCAACGCTAAAGGTAATCGGCACTACCGATGTATTATTCACGTTAAGCGTAAAATCATGCTGAGCAATACGCTCGAAAAAGATTTCCGTTTCTTTATCATCGGTCCCATAAAGCAGAATAACAAACTCATCACCGCCAATTCGGCCAAATCGATCGCTATCCCTCAACAAGACTTTCATTTGCTGAGAAAACTCTACCAACGCGTTATCACCGACTTTATGCCCATATTTATCGTTGATTTCTTTAAACTTATTAAGATCAACATAAACGAGGGTAGACGCTTTTTGCCCTCGCTCCATGCGCGCTATTTCATCGCTCAATTGACTCAATATTTCTCTTCTATTGGCAAGACCTGTGAGGGAATCTGTTTGAGATAGGTGCTCTAACTTGGTAACCGCGCTCATTAGGGCCTGCTGCTGATTCTTTTCTCGTGTTATATCGTCGGCGGTGCCTAAGATGAGTGTTTGTGTTTCTCGGTCGTCGAAGATAAGATTTCCGCGGTCGTGAAGATACTTCACCTCTCCTTTTGAATCGTAAATGCGATACTGAATATCCCAGTTTTCAAGGGGGCGACGGCTGAACACTTTGGCAACTCTAGTTCTATCATCTTCGTGAACATGATCAAGAAAGCTCATTGGGTTGCAGTAAAGTTCGTATTCACTTCGCCCGAAAATGTTTGCATAGCCATCGTTCGCGTATTTGAGTTTAGAGAAATCCGGTGTTGCTACCCAGATAAACGTTCTTTCTGAGAAAGCACTAACAATTTTGCTAAACAAGGCATCAACTTGAAAAAGCTCAGATTGAATACGTTTTTTTTCGTCAATATCTTCAACAACCGATATAAAGTAGTCAGGGTTGTTACTATCGTCCCGCACAAGAGAAACGGTAAGTTTCGCCCATACCTTCTTGCCATCACGCCTGATATAGCGTTTTTCTATTGAGTAGTTATCAATTTGCCCTTCAAGCAAGCGCTCTAATTGATCGAGGTCTTCATCGAGGTGGTCTGGCGCGGTAAGATCCTGAAAGGTAAGCTTGGTAAGTTCCTGATCTGAATAATCCAAAAACTCACACAACTTTTTGTTTACGCGAATGAAAGTCCCGTCTATGCCGACATGAGCTAGCCCAACTGCACAATAGTGAAAAGTTTTTTCAAACATAGGGCATCGCCCCGCTAATTAAATGCATTCCATCGCCTCAAAATTAATGCCTAACCATCTGGGTCGATTCACCCTTAACGGAACTTATACTTTAGTATAAATAGTATAGTTCAGTTTTTATCTTTCGCTTCATAAATCGCCTAAGCCAAAGGATTAGCTAGCGCATTTTTTTAAAAGGCAGCATCTGCGGCCTATCGCCGCCCTTTTTTGGCGCGCTTATTTTACGCACTTAGTCGCTTGAATGACTTTCTGACCATACTCTAAGCTGTTCAAGAATATCTAACGCAGAGCGCCCGAAACCGGTTAGGCTGTAAGCCACGGCAATGGGACGAGAATCGATCACGTTGCGTATCACCATCCCGTTGTTTTCTAGCTCTTTAAGACGCTGGTCAACCATTTTACGACTTGCGCCACCTAGCATTCGGCACAGATCGTTAAAGCGAACGGGCTCATCTTTTAAATGATAAATAATAGACCCTGTCCATTTACCACCGATTAAGCGCATTCCCCGCTCAATCGCACATGGCTCAGTGCACGTATTTAAAACGGTTTTCTTACCCTTAGCATCTGTTTTTATTTGAGTTTTCATTGATGTCCTTTAGAAAAGTACCCTAGTTACTAAAAGTAAACTGATTGCTTAGTTGAACAAGGTAACTAAACTATACCACATGATACATGCTAGCCCACAGTGGCGCATCTTTTATCAGTCAGTCTACTTTATATAAAGGTTCACCGCCTCATAAGGCAGTAAGAGCAAATTAAACTATAACTTCACGGTGATGAAAACCATGATTGAATTTACGTTAAATGGAAAAAAAGTGCAGACGGATGCTGCCTCAGATACGCCACTCGTTTGGGTTATTCGAGATGAGTTTGGGCTAAAAGGCACCAAGTTTGGCTGCGGCGTGGCTATGTGTGGTGTATGTACTGTGCACATTGACGGCAACGCCATTCGCTCGTGCTCTTACCCCGTTTCGCTTGCTAAGGGGAAAGACGTAAACACCATAGAAAGTCTAAACAATGAACATCCGCTGCAATCAGCATGGGTGGAAGAGCAAGTCCCCCAGTGCGGCTACTGTCAGTCTGGGCAAATTATGCAAGCCGCAACGTTGCTTGATAAAAACCCCACCCCCTCTGATGAAGACATCGTCAACCACATGAATGGAAACTACTGCCGCTGTATGGCCTATACCAGAATTAAAAAAGCCATAAAACGGGCCGCAACCTCTTCTGTCCAGTACTTTGACCCCAATGCGACATCAGAAGGTGAAAACGCATGAGCATAAAAGATATTTCTAGAGAAAAGAAAGACACGGTAAATCTGTCGCGCCGTTCATTTATGGTGGGTTCGGTTAAATCATCTTTGCTTATGGCGTTTGGCGCATCGCTAATACCCTCAGTGTTATCGGCTAAAGAAGCATTAGAAACCAAAACGTTTTCACCAAACGTCTGGTTTGAAATGGATACCGACGGAAAAGTAACAGTGAACATTGCCAGAGCGGAAATGGGTCAGCACGTCGGCACCGCCATTGCCCGCATTCTGGCCGATGAGCTTGAATGCGATTGGAACAAAGTGTCTATCGTTCATGTCGACACCGACCCGAAATGGGGCTACATGGTAACAGGTGGTTCATGGTCTATTTTTCAATCCTACAAACCTATGTCGCAAGCGGGCGCCGCAGGCCGTCAGACACTCATTAATGCCGGAGCCGAACTTTTAGGCGTACCGCCATCAGCATGTGAGGCTAACGCGGGATTTGTTGTATCGGGAAGTAAAAAGGTCAGCTATGGCGATATTGTCGCTAATGGCAACATCGACAAAACCTACACGGCTGACGAGCTTGGTGCCATGCCTATAAAGCCTGGTAATAAACGTCATTTAATAGGCTTGGGCAACGAATATAAAGCATTAGATATTCCTCCAAAGACCAATGGTACCGCTGTCTACGGTATCGACGTTGAAGTAGACAACATGCTGTACGCCCGCCCTATTCTTCCGCCAACCCGCTACGGCAGTAAAGTTACCGGTGTTGATGATAGCGAAGCCAAGGGTTTATCTGGCTACAAGGGGTATAAAGTACTAACCGACCCGACGGGCACAATTGAAGGCTGGGTGGCGGTGCTTGCTACCGATTATCCTACCGCAATCAAAGCGGTAGATAAGGTGAAAGTGAGTTATAACACCGGCAAGAATGCTAATGTCAGCGAAGCAGACATCCAGCGAGAGGGAGAGCGTATTTGCCGAGACCGCGATGAAGGCACGCTTTTTGTTGACGAAGGCGACATTCGTGATGCGCAACAACAGGCAGCAAACTCCATTGAGTCTCTGTATACCACGGCTACTGCAAGCCACTTCCAGCTTGAGCCGCTTAATGCTATTGCAGAATTCAAAGACGGTAAATGGCATATCCACACAGGTAACCAATGGCAAAGCCTAACGTTGCCTGCAGCCGCTAAAGCAGCCGAAGTACCAGACTCTGATGTTGTCATTCACCAATACTATCTAGGTGGCGGATTTGGTCGCCGTCTTTTTGGTGATTGGGTTATTCCCACGATCCTTACCGCAAAAGCGGTTGGTCAACCGGTTAAAATGCTATTTATGCGTCCAGACGATACGATGTTTGACCAACCTCGCTCAGCGTCAACATCGTTATTTAATGCGTATTTTGACGGGGCTGGAAATTTTGTGGGCATGGAGCATGCGCTAGCAGCAGGCTGGCCTACGCTCGCTATGGCACCAGGCTTTATGCCTGACGGCGTTGATGGTAAAGGTAAAGTCGATCCGTTTTCTGCTTCTGGTTCTGACCACTGGTATACCATGGAGCATCACAGAGCACGGGTTATTAATAACAAAGTGGCCCAAGATACCTTTACTCCAGGGTGGCTGCGCTCGGTCGGCCAAGGTTGGATAGTATGGGGGCTTGAAAGCTTTATTGACGAAATTGCGCACAAGACCAAGCAAAACCCTGTGGACTTCAGACTTGCCATGCTAGATGGTAAAGGTAAGCAAGCAGGAAAAGCCCCTGAAAGCGTGGGCGGCGCTAAGCGATTAGCGAATACCCTTGAAATACTTAAAAAGAAAACCGCGAATGTAAGCTTAGGTGAGAATGAAGGTATTGGCTATAGCGTGACGGCTGGCCAAGAGCGCACTATGCCTGCATGGCTGGCAACCGCAGCACATGTTCACGTAGACAAAAATACTGGCAAAATTACCCTTAAGAAGCTTTGGGTAGTGGCCGATGCGGGCATAATCATCCACCCTGACGGCGCTATGGCGCAGATGGAAGGCGCTTTACTTTGGGGTACCAGCTTGGCGTTGTTTGAACACAACGAAATAAAAGACGGTTACGTGGCAAAGAAAAACCTTACCACTTACCAGCCGCTTCGCATGGCCGATGTGCCGGATATGGACATAGAATTCATTGAAAGTGATGAATTTCCAGTGGGCCTAGGTGAGCCTGGTGTCATAGGCGTGGCGCCAGCAGTAGGTAACGCCGTTTATCAAGCCGTTGGGGTACGCATGCGACACCTTCCAATGCTTGCAAACGATGTTAAGAAAGCATTGACCGCCTAAAGCGCCAGCTACGTAAACGGGCTTTTGGCGAGCGCTATGAGTAACCATCCCGCATATAAAGCGGGATGATTACTATCGTTTTGCCGTGTGGCTTGTGATTGCAAAGCTCGCTAACAGGTTGGGAAGCGCCACTAAGTTGCAAAACATCACCGCGAGAAATGACACGCCACGGTTTAAAAGCGATAGTGCCCACTTAGCACAAAAGATTCAGAGCCCGGGTTTGTATCGCCTAACCCACCGTTAGAGATATGCCCGATTTCAGCTTCTAGCGATACATCGTCTGTTACGTTATATAGCGCAGCAATTGACGAGTAAAACTCTATGGTATCGCCTAAATTTTCCGACTCATCAACTATGCCAGCATGAAAGGCTAGGCGTACCGAAAAGCTTTCATATTCATAAACATCTTTAGCTACACCCGCCGCATAATAGTGCTGCCCTTTATCAGCATTAACTAAAAGTACCGTTGGCCGCAGGCCATAAAACGACGTCAGCGGTTTATGAATATAAGCGACGTGCATGGCGTATCGGTCTACATCATCGAACACGTTCCAAGCCGCAGCCCCCGCTTTTAATTCACTCCCCTGAGGTAAGGCGTGAGTAGAAAGTGATGTAAAAGAAGAAAGTAAAGATAATGCAACTGCGAGTGTTTTAAGTGGTGTTTTCATGGTTATACTGTTTTAAGTCAAAGTTAAAAATAACGTTCCGTCATCGTTATATTTGGTATTTTACATGTAAGTTCATAATGGTTATTAGGTTACTTTTTTCAACCTAATGATAATTAGTAACCTTATAACTTTGAGGAAAAAGACATTATTAATTGCTCTAAACGGCATATTACATTTGATCGAAACAGCCTTGGTGCTCGAACAAAAAGCCGTGTAAAACTATTGATATTCGGTGCGGAAGAATAAATGAGTAAAGCTGTATGACTGATACAAACACCACTGAAGGGAACAAGCATAGTAAGAAGGTATTGGTTCTTTTTGCTCACCCGGCGCCAGCTCGTTCGGAGGTGAACGTCCCGCTTTTCAACGAAGCGAAGTTGAATAAACATGTAACCGCTGTCGACCTGTACGCACAGTACCCTGACTTCAATATTAATATTGAACGGGAGCAACAACGTTTAGTTGACCACGATGTGATTGTTTTTCTCTTTCCACTTTACTGGTATTCAACACCGTCGATATTAAAAGAATGGCAAGATTTAGTATTGGAATATGGCTTTGCCTATGGCCATGAAGGCACAGCGCTTAAAGATAAGCTGTTTCTTTGTGCCATAAGCGCAGGAGGCAAAGAAAAAGCCTACCAAAGCGAGGGGTTTAACCACTACACCATTAGACAGTTGCTGCAGCCATTGGAACAGATGGCACAGATCACTCATATGAACTATATCGCGCCCTTTGCCATATTTGGCTCTCGCACAGCGCAAGAAGAGCATCGGGTAGCGGAACACAAAGAAAAGTGGAGAACCTTGCTTACTCAACTGACCACCAATACGCTGGATACAGAAAAAGCTAAGCGTATGGAAAATCTCGCCGACCTTTATACGAGTGAAGGAAACTAATGTGACGGGTTATTTTTTATACGCATTTGTCTACTTGGTGGCCGCGGTTATTGCCGTGCCTATAGCCAAGCGACTAGGGCTAGGCTCTGTTTTAGGTTATTTAATTGCCGGGTTAGTGATTGGCCCTATATTCGGCCTTGTTGGTGATGAAACCGTTGCCATACAGCACTTTGCAGAGTTTGGCGTTGTAATGATGCTATTTTTAGTTGGTTTAGAGCTCGAGCCTCGTTCTCTGTGGGCCATGAAATCGAAACTTTTGGGCCTTGGCGGCCTGCAGCTAACGTTAACCACTGCGCTTATAACCGCTACCGCACTGGCGCTGGGGCAGCCGTTTGGTATATCACTCACTATCGGCCTTATTTTCGCTCTTTCTTCAACCGCGATTGTACTGCAAACCTTACAAGAGAAAGGGCTTCAGAAATCTGAAGGAGGAAAAAGTGCTTTTTCCGCCCTGCTATTTCAAGATATTGCGGTTATTCCTATGCTTGCGCTTATTCCTCTTTTAGCCATACCTGAACTGGTTGCAGCCGGCGGTGAGCAAGGAGGCGGCGAGGCACACGACAGCTTTAACTTGGTAGACGGCTTGGCGCCTTGGGCCTATGGGCTTGTTATTATTAGTTCGGTTGCCTTTCTCACCATTGGTGGCCATTACTTAAGCCGCCCGCTGTTTAAGTTTGTGGCAGCGTCTGGGTTAAGAGAAATTTTCACCGCTACCGCACTTATGCTTATTATCGGCATTGCTGCGCTTATGGGGCTTGTGGGCCTATCTCCTGCGCTTGGCGCATTCTTAGCAGGGGTGGTATTGGCTAACAGTGAATTCAGGCACGAGTTAGAAGCAAACATAGAACCGTTTAAAGGTTTATTGCTAGGCCTTTTCTTTATCACAGTGGGCGCAGGCATTAACTTTTCAGTCTTATCTGAAAACCCCATGCTTATTGCAGGTTTAACCCTTGCCGTTATGCTAACAAAAGCCGCCGTGCTATTCCTTATTGCGCTTATCTTTAAAATTAAAGGCACCAACAAGTGGCTGTTTACTTTAAGCCTTGCGCAGGCCGGTGAATTCGGCTTTGTCTTGCTTAGTTTCGCGTCTCAAAACTATGTATTGCCAAAAGATATTATCTCACTACTTTCCCTAGTAGTGGCAATTTCGATGTTTTTAACCCCTGGGCTTTTCATTTTATTCGACAAAGCCATTATTCCTCGTTATCGAAATAAAAAGTCAAAACGCGACCAAGATACCATTGATGAAAAAGGTACCGTGGTTATTGCGGGCATTGGCCGATTCGGACAAATCATCAATCGATTGTTAATGGCCAACGACGTTGAAACTGTGGTGCTTGATATACGTTCAGAGCAAATAGACCTAATGAGCCGCGTTGGTACAAAATCGTACTTTGGTGATGCATCTAAGCCAGACATACTGCATACGGCGGGTATTCATGAAGCCTCGTTAATGGTTATTGCCATAGACAACAGGGAAACCGCAGCCAAAATGGTCAAATACGCCAAGCACGCTTACCCAAACATTAAGGTGCTAGCCCGTGCCTTTGACCGCGGCCACGGCTACCGTTTACGCCAGCTTGGCGCTGACTACGTTGTGTCTGAAACTTACCATAGCGCGTTAGAAATGGGGGCAGAAGCCCTGCGTTCGCTCAATGTTCACCCCTTTCAAGTAGAGCGACAAAAAATGGCATACAAGAATATTGAGTCGCAACAAAATGACGTGCTGTATCACGCGTGGGCTGACGATTCGAGCGGCGAACGCGTCGATAACAACTACCTTAAGCTATTTATTGAGTTAGAAGCGCTTATTGAAAATGCCTTAAAGGCCGATTTACACGACAAGCACTCTAAAATGCGTGGCTGGACACCGCCACCAAAAGGCTATGCCGAAGAGCTTCAGCCAGATGAAAAGCCAAATAACACGAAAAGGTAATACGGGCTTTTGACGTTCGCCGCGTACTCGTTACTTCGCATTTTCACTGTCATGTCATTGAAGAAATAACTAAAAACCTGATCGAAATGGGAAAAAAAAACCTATAACCTGTGTGTTCTTAAAACTAGGTGAGCGCGTTTTTAACATACAGGCCGTTAGGGGAAAAACGTGCGCTTTAGTAAAACGATAACAAACCCGTGGTTAACTATGGGGTGCAGTAATGGTTTATTTAAATGGAGAGTCACCATGTCGACTGAAAGAAGTCTGTTTCACCGCGCAATTCTTCGTGCCGTGATTACGTTTGTAGCGCTTATTGGGGTGAGTGCTTGTGAAGATGCCCCGACACCACCTAAAACGGTGCCCTACGCGCCAGTGACCCTTTATAACGTACAGCATTCTGACGAGACCATTGCCAAATTCCCCGGCCAAGTTGAAGCTTCTGAATACTCAAACCTCTCATTTCGCATTGGCGGAAAGCTACAGGAACTAAACGTAAAAGCTGGCGAAGAAGTTAAAGAAAACCAGCTTATTGCGCGGCTAGATGACAGAGATGCGAAAGCGCAGCTTGCTACCGCCCAATCACAGTTTGATGTGTCGTCGGCTATGTTTGAGCGCATGGAAGCGTCTGTTGAAAAAGGTGCCGTAAGCCGCTCGACCTTTGATGAAGCCAAGGCAAACTTTTTAGCCGCTAAAGCCAGCCTCACTAACGCCCAAGACCAGCTGAGCTATACCGAACTTCGCGCCCCCTTTGCTGGTCTGATTGCGTCTGTTCCTGTAGAGAACTATCAAGTTATAGTGCCTCAACAAACCATTGCTGAACTGCATATGCCGGGCGCCATTGACGTTACTTTTCAACTGCCAGAACAAAAAATGCGTATGATTGATCGTTCGCGGGCACGTAAAAACCGTAGTTCGGAAATGGCTTGGGTGACCTTCTCGGGTATGCCAGAAAAGCGCTACGGCGCAATGTATAAAGATCACGAAAGCTCCACCCGACAAGGTGAGTTAAGTTACGAAGTTACGGTTACCCTGCCAGAGCCTGACGATATCAATGTGCTCTCTGGTATGAGCGCAACCGTTTTGCTGGATATGTCTAAACTGATTGAGTCTGACACCAAGCTGTGGCTAGTGCCCTTCGGCGCGGTAGTGACTGATAACGCACAACCAGAAAAAGCCATTGTATGGCGCTTTAAACCTAGCGCTGATGATGCCCAAAAAGGCAGTGTTGAAGCCGTTGAAGTAACAATTACCCGTGGCATTTCAAATGGCTTATTAGTGGAAGGGCCGCTAAAGGATGATGATAAGATAGTTGCGGCAGGCGCGCACCTTGTCAAAGAGGGCCAGTCTGTATCGGAGTGGACGAAAGAAGGAGGCCTGTAAGTCATGGTCGAGTATTTTTTTCGTCAAAAAGTTATTAGCTGGATGGTTGCCATCATTTTAGGTGTTGGCGGCATCGTTACCTTCTTAGGCTTAGGGCAGCTAGAATTCCCAGAATTTACTATAAGAAATGCCCTTGTCATTACCCAATACCCTGGGGCCACGCCTGAACAAGTGGAAGAGGAGGTAACTCTGCAGCTTGAGAAAGCCATTCAGCGAATACCTAATGTAAAGCGCATTAGTTCCGTAAACATGGTGGGGCTATCGCAAATTACCGTTGAGTTAAAAAGTAGCGTTCAAGCCAAAGATTTAGAGCAATACTGGGACAACCTACGCCGCAAAGTTGGTGATGCGCAAGCCTCGCTTCCGCCGGGTACCGGTACGTCTATCGTGAACGACGACTTTGGCGACGTGTTTGGTCTTTTGATGACGCTTCAAAGCGAAGATTACACCTTAAAACAAATGGAAGACTTTGCTGATTTGATGCAGCGCGAAATCCAGCTTGTGGAAGGCGTTAAAAAAGTCTCTATTGCAGGTACGGTAAACGAGCAAATTATCGTTTCTCTTGATCACGATAAAATGAAAACGCTGAATGTATCAGCCGAGTCTATTGCCGGCCTGTTAACGGCTCAAAATGTGGTGGGTAATGCAGGGTCAATTAAAGTTCAAGGTAAACGTTTGTCTATACAGCCAACCGGCGAATTCGATAATTTAGAAGCCCTTGGCCAAGTAGTGATTGGGTCTCCGGCGAGTGGACTTATTCGCTTAACAGATATTGCTACCATCGAGCGCACATTAAATGACACGCCTTCTAATCTTTATCACAGCGATAGCACGCCGGCGCTGTCGATTGGCGTTTCTTTCGCATCGGCGGTTAACGTTGTTGATGTTGGTAAGCGCTTAGATACCAAAATTGCCGAACTCGAGCAGCGAATGCCGCTGGGTATGAGCCTTAATACCGTCTACAACCAACCTTCCGTGGTAGACGACTCTGTAACCGGCTTTTTAATTAATCTTGCCGAAGCCGTTGCCATTGTTATTTTCGTCTTACTGCTATTCATGGGCTGGCGCAGCGGCGTGCTTATGGGGTTGATATTAGTGCTTACTATTCTTGGCACGTTCATATTAATGTCGGTAAAAGGGATAGAGCTGCAGAAAATATCTTTGGGCGCGCTTATTATTGCGCTAGGTATGTTAGTGGATAATGCGATCGTGGTTACCGAAGGCATGCTTATTGGTGTGAAAAAAGGCCAGACCAAACTACAAGCGGCGAAAGATGTAGTGAGTCAAAATGGGCTCCCCTTGTTAGGTGCCACGGTTATCGCCATTACCGCTTTTGCACCTATAGGGCTTTCTCCTGACGCAACGGGCGAGTTTGTGGGTTCCCTGTTCTGGGTATTGTGCTTTTCTTTGTTTTTAAGCTGGATCACCGCGCTTACCATTACCCCGTTCTTTTTTGATTTATTGTTTAATACAGAAAAAGAGCGCGGTTCAAGCGACGAAAACGACGACCCATACAAAGGCATTATTTTTACTACGTATAAGCGCGTACTCACGAGTGCCATTAACCACCGCTACATTACCATAGGTGTGGTAATCCTTGCTCTTGGGGGCAGCTTGGCATCAGGCAAGTTTGTTAAAAACGCCTTCTTCCCCGACTCGTCAACGCCGCTCTTTTTTGTAGATTTATGGCTACCTGAGGGCAGCGACATATTAACCACTGAGCAATCAATACGCCGCTTAGAGGCTAACGTGTTGGGCATGCAAGACATTGCCAATGTCACCAGTGTTATTGGCAGTGGCGCGCAAAGGCTAACCCTCACCTACGCCCCTGAAGACAGATACGCCAGCTACGGTCAGCTAATTGTGGAAACCAACACGGTTGAATCGCGCGATGCGCGTATGCGAGAAATCATAGAACTGGTACGCAAAGATTTCCCTAACGCGCAGTACAAAGTAAAGGCGCTTCAAGTAGGCCCGTCGGCTAAAGCGGCTATTGAAGCCCGAATTTATGGCCCTGAGCCCGACGTATTAAGGGAGATAAGCAGTGATATTGAAGCGATATTCCAAGCAGAGGAAACCATGGATAGCGTGCGTTTGTCTTGGAGTAACAAGGTGCCTTTTGTGGAGCCGGTCTTTCTTGAAGAACAAGCGCGTCGCATCGGCGTAACCCGAGATGCCGTTCACACCGCATTTCTGCTCAATAACGAAGGTGAAACGGTAGGGTTATACCGCGAGGGCAGTGACTTAATTCCTATTGTCATGCGCAACGACCTTAACCAACGCTATGATATTGACAACCTCGCTTCTCTGAATGTGTGGAGTCAAGAACAAGGGAAATATATCAGCATGGCTGACGTAGTCAGCAATGTAGATGTTACCCTTGTTGACCCTATTATCAAGCGCCGTAATCGGGTGCGTATGCTAGCGGTTTACGCTGAGCCCCTTCCCCTTTCTGGCGAAACCGCTGCCAGCGTTCAAGCTAAGGTACGCCCATTAGTAGAAGAACTATCGCTGCCCGATGGATATCGCATTGAATGGGGGGGCGAATACGAAACCTCTCGCGATGCGCAAAGCGCCCTGTTTGCGAGTATGCCTATTGGTATTCTAGGCATGTTTATTATTACCGTGTTGCTGTTTGGAAAGCTGCGTCAAGCGCTAGCCATTTGGGGCGTTATTCCACTGACTACCATTGGTATTATTGGCGGTTTAGTGTTAGTTGGCGCCCCCTTTACCTTTATGGCCCTGCTGGGAAGCTTAAGCCTTATTGGTATGGTGCTTAAAAACGGCATTGTGTTAATGGAAGAGATTAACGTGCAGGCCAAAGGCAATAGCGGCGCGTTTGACGCAGTTGTCGCAGCGTCGGTCTCTCGTGTACGCCCTGTGTCTATGGCGGCCATTACCACCATACTAGGCATGATACCGCTATTTTCTGATGCCTTCTTCGCATCAATGGCGGTAGTGATTGTGTTTGGCCTGACAGTGGCAACCGTACTTACGCTGCTTATTTTGCCAGTACTGCACTGTACCTTCCATGGTATTAAATCTGAATAGCCTAGACATTTCGCTCTGTTTAGTACGTTGTAACGAGTAGCGCCAAAATGGCGCTACTTTCAACTGCCTAAAAAGTCAGCGACAGGAAGCATCTCCAAACGCTGATAAAGCACTCAATAGGGCGTGGTGGTTAGACATATAATAAACACTAAAGGCGATACCAAAGCGTCATTACTTCTCGCTTAACGTTATGTTTTGCTATACATTTATGAGTATTATTGTTCATAAATAGCATGCGCATATTCTGTAGGCTACAATTATGCCCATTAACGTTACATCTATTTATTGAGCAAAGACTTAATTTCTCAGTTAAAGGAGATAACTGCTAGTAATGAAGCTAACTAATCAAACTAATTGGGGTATTGTCGCCCTTTTGTTTTTAGCGTTTACTGCATTGTCTGTCGCCGAATTACGTGAATTACAACTAAACGTGTCTGAGGCGGTCACGCTACAGGCTGAAAAAAGCGCGGCAAATTATAGAAAAAACATTGATCAGCTCTCCTCTCTGTCACCGCAGACAGAGGAGCTAGTCCTTAGCACCCTTCTAGAAAGTACAGTATCGCAGCCCCATATATCTTACGCCGCAATTGTTGACGCAAGCGGTAGTGTGATAGCCAAAAGAGAAGCGGCAATTCAGAACGCTGTACCATCGTGGTTCACGTCAATCGATTCCAATTCAGAATTGGAAAAACGCGTACCGTTAGGCGATAGTCAGCGCGCGCTCGTACTCACAGCAAATAAGCTTGAGGTATACACCAGGTTCACTAACGCACTACTTAGAAATATTATCGCCTTTGTCGCGCTTTCACTGCTTGTTTCATTGTTGGTTGCAGTAATGAATCGACGATTTAAGCGACCTATCGAAGATACCGTTAGAAAACTTAACGATATGGGGGGCCATAATTTCACGTCGCCCCAAGTGAGTGCCTCTTCTGGCGACTGTGAACAGTTGACAAGTACCGTTAATACCCTTTCAAGCACGCTAGCCTCGAAGTTCGATGAACTTACACGCCAGTCTGAGCTATTTAAAAAAGAAGCGAGCAAAGATTCACTAACTAAACTCGCCAACAGAGGGGCGTTTGAGCGCCACATGCGTGCGCTATTAAACGAAAACGCAACCTCACAAGAAAAAGAGCTTATTATTGTACGGCTAGCGCAACTGGCCAGTATTAATACCAAGTTAGGTATGGTGCCGGGTGATAACTATGTTAAAGCGATAGCGAACATCTTGGTTGAAGAAACCAAAAACAACAGTAACGTGCGCTTTGTGTTTCGATTGACTGGCGGAGATTTCGCATTAATTTGCGAGGCCATGGAAAAGCCAGTAAGAGATCTCATGCTGACTAACATATCAAAGCAATGCACTAGCGCCTCGCCATTACGCGATGGCACCAAAGCCACGTATATCGGTATTACTCGCTTTACCGGCACTATGTCTATGTCGCAAGTCATGGAAAGTGTGGATAGTGCGCTTATCGCTGCCATGAAAACCCAAAGCGGTTGGGAGTTGGCCTCGGAAATATCTCACGTACACAGCAATACGCGATGGCGCGAACGACTTAACTATATTGTCGCTCAGCAGTATGCCGACATTATGATTCAGCCCGTTATGAATATAGAGCAAAATATTCCCGCTTACTATGAGACATTTGGGCGCTTTAAAGACAAAGATACCAACGAAGTCATACCCATGTCGCAGCTTATCCCTGCTTCTGAGCGATTAGACCTAATACCACAAGTCGACAGACTGGTTACCAGCATCGTTTTTAAAAAGATGGAAGTGACCTCTCAGCAAGTCGCCGTCAATTTAAGTATTACGTCAATTGCCAATGGTGAATTTAGAGGTTGGTTGGTTAACGAATTAACCCAGCGACAAGCGCTGTGCCCTAGGCTTCTTTTCGAAGTTGAAGATGCCGCGCTAATACAGTATCGAGACTACGCAGAATCGCTGTGCAGACAATTGATCAACCTGGGTTGTCGAGTCACTATTGAACACTTTGGCGATCACTTTGCATCCCTCTCTGGCCTACGCGCGATTAAACCGCAGTTTGTTAAAATTTCCGGAAGACTGACCCAAGGTATTCATACCAATAAAGAAAACCAGCTGTTCGTGTCTAGCCTTATCAATATAGCGACTGGCCTGAATATAAAAGTAATTGCAGAAATGGTGGAAACCGAAGCCGAATCTGTGGCTTTGAACAAGCTAGGTGTAGAACATCAGCAAGGCTATTATTTTGCTAAACCTGCACTTTGGAATGTGTATTAAGGTTCACATACTGTTGCAACGTAGGGGGAGTTAGGCGCACCTGCACATGGGGTTTTGCAGGTAAGAAATTGAAGCTTTCCAAGTAATAAATGCAAAAAAGAGGCGCAAAAGCGCCTCTTTTTATATCAGGCTTATTGCTTTTCAAGCAGAGCTTCAATGGCCTCGGCGCTAATGGGTCTTGAATACAAAAAGCCTTGAACAAATTCGACATTCAACGATTTACAGTAGTCAGATTGGCTTTGTGTCTCTACCCCTTCCACCACTATCTTCAAATCGAGTTTGTGACCCACGTTTACAATGGCCTCCATCAGGGCGCTGTCGTAGGCGTTTTCAGGCGCGCCTTTTAAGAACGAGCGATCGATTTTTAAATGACTCACGGGGAACTGCTTCAAATAACTCAGTGAAGAGTAGCCAGTACCAAAATCGTCTATCGATATTTCAACACCTAAGTCTCGCTGAGCACGTAAATTTTCCAAAATTGCATTATCCGATTTGATCAGAACGTTTTCAGTAAGCTCTAAACCAATATCTTCAGGCGATAACCCATAATGCGACCGACAGGCAGTTAAACGCTCAAAGAAGGAGCTTTTTTCCAACTCTTTGCCTGAAACATTTATATCGATGCGAACTCCTATACCTTTTTGTTTCCATTTTTTCGACTGCTGGCAGGTTTTTTCTAATACCCAACGCCCTATGTCTGCTATCAGTTCGCTGCGTTCAGCAATAGGTATGAAGATATTTGGCGGTACAGCGCTTTCTTCATCCAAAGGGCGCCACCTAAGTAAGGCTTCACAGGATGTAAACTTGCCGGTTTTGACATCTATTTGGGGCTGGAATAAAAGCTCAAATTCGTCCTTTTTCAACGATTCACGTAGACGAGCAGCAATACTTCGCTGCTGCCGCAACCTCTGACTTAACGTCTTGGTAAAAAAGTGGTACCTATTGCGCCCTTCAGCCTTCGCTTGATACATAGCCGCATCAGCGTGCTTTAAAAGGTCGTCAATGCCATCCCCATCCCTTGGAAACATGCTAATACCGATACTCGATGTTATGTGTACGCTTTCAGTACTAAGCTCAAAGCGCTTTTTGAAACAGTCGGTAAGCGTTTTTGCGATTTCTTCACACTGAATTTCGTCGGTTATGTTATTCGCAACATAAACAAATTCATCGCCACCAAATCGAGCTAGCATGCCATTTGCGCTATCAATACAGCTAACCAAACGTTTCGCTACTGCTTTTAGCAATTCATCGCCCCATGTATGCCCTAATGTATCGTTAATTTCTTTGAACATATCAAGGTCGATAAAGAACAGCGCAAAGCCTGAGTTGGAATGCGTCACGTCTTCGATAATAGAGATTAACGTCTGTTCAAGCACGCGTCTATTGGGTAAATCGGTCAGTAAGTCAGTAGACGCCATACGCTCGAGCTCTAGACGTATCTCGTGCTGTTCACTTAAGTCAATATCAACACAGTACATCTCTGGCGAGTCCGAACCTTGTTTTAACATTACATGAGACGAAAAAACATGAATGGGTTGCCCGTCCTTTTTTTTCAGCACTAATTCATTAGAGGGAATGGCTTCGTCGAACTCAATCCAACGCTGATGAAATTTAACAACGTCATCTCTCATGAAGTTAGGAATAATGAGGTCCTCAAGCTTTTGACCTAAGGCTTCGTCCTTGCTATAGCCATACATGTCTTCACTTGATTTGTTCCAGTAGATAACGTTGCGGTGCTTATCGTAACCTTGCACCGATACTTTTGGCAGCGCACTAATAAGCTGAAGGAACCGCCTTTCGGCTGCTCCATGCTGTTCAAATAACGGGGGCTCTTGGTATTTTGTTAAGCTCATCTTACTCCCGCGAGTGCTAATTGTTGGATAGCGTCAATGTAAAAAAATGACCACCGCCATTTAAGTGTAGCCTATAAAATTTATGCTTAGCGCAAACTAGAGGCAAACCACAAAATAATTGTGACAAAATATACAAAGGAAGCCCTGTCTAGTAGGACATGGTCTATTCATATTACCGTTTGAGGTCTGTCTTTATAGCACCTTTGACTAGGTGTTCGCAGCCGCAGGGCTTTTAAGAGTATACTTCGCTCGATAGCCTCGCTAATAAGTCGAAAAACATTTCAACATGCGACACTTTTTGTCGCAAGCTATCTCTATGCTATGGTGAAGTCATAATCGCAAAAGCCAGTTCGCCACTATGAGTGCATTTCAACGCAAGCTCGACATTCTTCAATTTGTGCCTTCCGCGCCTAGAAAGGTTTCTAGCCGCCAAATTTTTGAGAACTTACAAAACTGCGGCCACCACAACATCGACATGCGCACGGTACAGCGGGACTTAGTCAGCCTAGAAAACATTGGACTATTTGGCTTAGACGTTGATAAGCGTTCGAAACCCTACGGCTGGTTTATTAACGCGAACTTTAAGAAGCTCAACTTAAGCTTAATGGACGGCAATACCGCTCTGGCTTTTAAGGTGCTTGAACAATCGGGTGCTACGCTTCCAAACTCTACACTCAAAGAAATGCAGCCTTACTTTACAAAAGCAAGTCAGGTCTTACAGCAAGACAGTGATTCCTTGCTTACAAACTGGCTAAGGTCGGTGGCCGATTCACAAGTTTCCCAGCCGCTTATACCACCAGAAATAGACGCAGCTTCGTTTGAACGATTAAAAAGTGCGATCTTTTTCAAGAAGCAAATCTCTGCCGATATTAAGCGTATTTTTAGTGGCGGTAATGAAATGGTATGGAAACATTACGATAGAGTTAACCCTATGGGGCTGGTGAAACAGGATGGTCGGCAACTCTTTGTATGTACCTTTGGTTCGCTGCACAAAAGGCGCTACGCATTGCCGCTACAATTTATTAGAAACGTTACCGTAACCGATGAAGACTGCCAGCAGGAATTTGGTGAATTAGAAAGTGTCCAGACCCTGTCGGCTAACAATAAAGAAGATATAGAGCTTAAGTTATTGGTTAAAAACAACTCTTTATTTTTACTTCACGGTTATAGGCTAAGTAACGATCAGGTAATTACGCAATCTACCCAAGCAGATAAGTCCCTGCTTACCGCCACGGTGAAAGATACCAATAAACTACGCGCTTTCTTAAGAGGTTTAGGCGAGAACATAGAGGTCATCGCCCCTCAAAAGCTGAGGCAGTATTTTGTTGAGCTTTCTGAAAGGCTGTACTTCGCTTATCAGGAAAAAGCCGTGCAAAATAATTAGATGTTTACTGACTAAGGTAACTCTCTGCCCTGAAGCCTCACAAAAGCAGGTATATCCAAATATGCCGCATCCTTTCTCGATGATGTCGGTACAGAGGCCTGCTTCATAGGTATCACATTTTCCTCTTGTTCAAAGCTCTGTTTCTTTGAGGGCACACCGGTGGCGATAACCAAGACTTCACCAAAGTGCGGTAATTCTGGCGATAAGGTTACGCCTGTAATAATAAGAGTTTGAGGGCCATCAACTAAAGATTGGAGTGTCGCTAGCATTTCTTCATACATGGCCAAACTGGGCTCTTCTCTGCACGTTAGCTGTGCTATAACGCCTTGCGCCCCGATAATATTCTGCTTATCAACTAATGGGTTTTCTAGAGCATGCTTTAATGCTTTGCTTAATGAACTGTCATCTTCAGCTATACCCACACCTAGCGCAGTGTCTCCCTCTAAAGAAAGAATGTGGCTAAAATCATTGATATCAACATTAATATAGCCAGTATTGGTTAGCATTACGATAATGGCTTCAACAATTCTGTGCATTTGCGTATCACAGTGACGAAATGCAGAGAGAAGGCCTACGGTTTCATCTAGTGCAGAAAGCAATGAATCGTTAGACATCACTAATGTTGCGTTCGCTTTGCTTCGTATTGTCTCTAGTGCGTTCCTTGCAATGTCGCTTCGCTTTCCCCCCTCTGTTTTGAAAGGTAGAGTAACAAAACACATCACATCGATGTCGCTCTCTTTAGCTAAATCAATAAGAATTGGTGATGCACCGCTTCCCGTTCCGCCTCCTAGCCCTGCGATAATGATGATAAGGTCGGCGTCTTCTATTAACGCCTTTAAGGCATCTTTACTCTGAATGGCTGCATCGCTTGCTACACACGGGTCGGCCCCCGCTCCATAACCCTTTGTTGTCGCCTCCCCTATCAATACCACTTCATGATTTGTGCATCTATGCAAAGCGGCGATATCGGTGTTAACAGAGCTAAACCTAATATTTTCATGTGAGCAAAGACTGGCCATGTTGCTTACAGCATTACCGCCACAGCCTCCCACGCCAATAACGTGAATATTAATTTGTTCGGTTCGAATGTTTTGCATGCGCTTACTCTGGAAAACTGACGTTTTGTAAGCATGAAACAACTGTGCGGCAAAAAGTGACGTATAGGATTGGGAGCCGTATATCAGTTGACTGTCGTAACCGCTTTAGACACCAAATTTACTCACGGCTTTATGTTTACTGCACAGCATCACTGCTATCCACATGCTGTGTTGGCCGCTCGACAGCCAGTTTAAGGATATGAACATCAGGTGTTTTGTAGAAAAACTACTAGGCTTTGAGTTTATGAAATTAGGGTACTGAGAAAATAACGTTATATTTTCTTAAAGCTGGATGAAAATGTTTTACTAGGAGAATAAATAGATGGTGCGTCTACCCTGATTCGAACAGGGGACCTCTACCATGTCAAGGTAGAAAATAAAATAAACCCGAACAAAAGTGAAATAAAAAGCATTTAAATAACAATAAAATAGCATTTCATTACGTTGCTGGTTATTTCACTTAATTACTGTAAAATGTTTGCATATGGTTTGCAGATAAAGCGAATAGCGAAATGGCAAAAACAGCACCCACCAGCCTCACAGAGCATAAGTGTAATCAACACATAAAGTCTGCCGAATACAGAGCCGAGCTAGCTTGCACCAAAATAATAGGCTTTCACTTACAAAAGTTAAAAACTGGCGGATGCTGGCGCTTTAGGTATTCAAACTTCGAAGGCAAAAAGCGTATTTTAAATCTCGGCAAATATTCTAATGACACAAAAAGCCGTATTGACGCGGCCAATCTAGCTGAACGCTACCGAGCAATAATAAAGGAAGGAAAAGACCCCTCTCGAATTATCTCTGATAACAGGCAACAGGAGTTAGAAACAGCAAAGCGTAAGGCACAGGGTAAACTTGGTGCTTATCTGGAAGGTGTTTACACTCGCCACCAGAGCAGAAAAGCTAATGGTGGTAAACACACCATAAAGATCATTGAAAAAAATTTCTCTGACTTCTTAGCAATGCCAATGGATGAAATAAACGAGGTTAATTTAAAAGAGTGGCAGGTTAAGAAAGAGAAAGAGAAAAAGAGTCACGCCACTATCAAGCGTGCTTTTGGCGCTTTGAGAACTTTGTTAAGGCATGCTGTAAGTGAAGGCTATTTGGATGTTGACCCAAGTAGAAAGTTTAAGCTCATGGCACCGATAGCCAATGCTGAAGTAACCGAAAAGGACGTATTCAAACAACGAAGAATGTTGACCAGTGAAGAACTAACCAAAATTTATAAAGCACTAGATTTGTATAAAAGACAATTAATTGAACAACGCAATAACAGCCGTAATCATGGCAAGTCTTACTTAACTGATTTGGCTCAATTGGCATTTCCGCATTGGTTTTTTCCATTTTTTCATTTAGCTGCTTTTTCTGGCATGCGAACTGGCGATTTGTATAGTCTTACTTGGCAAGAGTTAAACCTGGACTTCCGAAGATTAATAAAAACACCAAATAAGACTAAGCACCACACTGATGCAATAAAAGTCGATTTACCACTAAACAATGAAATCATATCGATTATGAGAGCTTGGAACCAGCAAAACGGATGTCCAACGACAGGCCTAGTCTTCCCCTCCTCCACCAGCAAAAAACTTGATAAACAAGCTCACGTACGTCATTGGAAGAAGGTTATCTCTATCGCACAAATTGACTGCAATTTAGATTTTTACTCACTAAGACACCATTTTATCAGTTCTATGGTGGCTGGTGGCGTACCCATGTTTACTGTTTCGAGGTTGGCTGGCCATAAGTCAGTAAAAATGATTGAGCAACACTATGGTCACTTGGCACCTAGTTCAGTCGAGTCAGCGTTGGAAATAGCAAACAGCTCATTTACTAAAGGGATTAATTTAAATGTCGCAAACTAGTCAAACTGCCGAAGAGTTCGTATTAGGTTTCATAGGAAGAAATAGAGAAATGCTTGTTTCACCAGAAACATGGTCACAGCAAGTTGAAATCATACACCTCCAAAATGACATAATAAAAAAGGGAATCGTCATAGAGCAATATGTCCCTAAAGCATTCTCACTAAGTGAGGTCCTAGATGCGGGGGAAATCAAACTAGGGGAATTAATGAGGAAAGATAATAAGCAATTTGTTGATTTGCCAGTGAGAAGATTAGTTATCCCAGAGGATGGATTGCAACGTTTTTTGTCACTCTGCAAAACTGACCCGAGATATATCGTGTTGAAGGATTGGCTTCTCAACTCTGAGCTACTTAGCAGTGAACAACAGCTGGCAATTTACAAATTGTTTGGAACTGAAAACCTGAAAAGAAAACGAGGCCCAAAGAAGAAGACATATGTTAGGGCTTGGCATATCTACATTATGGCAAGAGAGTTAATTGACAACTATGGGATGCTCACCTACTCAAACCGCAAAGATCCAGACTCAACACGTTATGCAATAGACTTTATATTAGAAAAACTTTCAGAACAGAAAATAATAAACATTACTCGTGACGACTTGATTAACGATTACAGAACATTTAACAGAATTAAGTTTTTGCATTCGAATAGCTAGAGTGGGGGTAATATTTAAGATAATTACTACAGTTTTGCAGGACTAGGAGATTAATTAAGCTTCATCTGAAGTAATCTGAAACGAGGACAAAACAGATGAAAAGCCTAGCAATACAACTTAAAGAACTACTTCGGCTCAAAGAAGCAGCAACGTATCTCAACATCAGCACAACCACGCTATGGAGACTACAAAACCAAGACCCCGACTTTCCAACCAAAGTGAGATTAACGAACCGCTGTTGTGGTTATTTGAAGTCTGACCTTGACCAATACCTCTTGAGCAAAACTGGGGGTAAAGCGTAATGGAAACTACTAATCGGTTATTACTTGGTATCCCCGATAGCGCTATTCCATCAAATGGCTCTAGGCCAAGACAAATGCTTGAACTTTATCTCACTGGCGAGCAGATTCCAGAACAATTTCTATGTGACCAATTTGGTCGTAATTACCGTTCTGTGTTGCAGCGTTTACGGGGAGATGATTTTAATTTCTGGCGGTTTATTGAGATACGAGAAAACAACGTAATCGAAGCTCGCTATCTTGACCCTAGACACCTTTCAGGCTCATACGACCTTGATCAGCTCGCAAGAGCTGAGCGAAGAAAAGAACTCAGAGCAGATAGCCACACAGAAGCAATGCTTGGAGCATCAAGAGTTCAGAAGGCATTTGAAGAGCTAAGAAAAGCAGATAAAGAATTGTTTACACTTCAAAAAGAAAACGCCCAGCAAAAGCCGAGCGTTTAAGAAAGCTGGCTGGTGGTGACTCCGACCAAGAAATAACCACCAGCCCTTCGATATGGATAATAGCAAATGAATACCGAAAAATATATTCAAGCTTGTCTAGATGGGGCGCTAAGAGATATTGAAAACGCCCCACAAGGCATGGCAAACGAAACATTGAACAAAAATGACGTGGTCAACCAAAATCACACAACCCAGTTAAGCCGCTTTTTGTAAGTTAGCCATGTCAGCCTCATATTGATTTGGACTCTTGTAATCCAGATATGAGTGCATTCGCTGACTGTTATAAAACAT
>Ga0208182_1000153_pt1 | contig 62166 bp, 57 predicted proteins | sample MalvireepMed_906_FD_184248 | JGI IMG/M metagenome (GOLD analysis project Ga0208182, IMG submission 184248) | Marine viral communities from the Global Malaspina Expedition - Malaspina viral metaG DeepMed_906 (SPAdes) (version 2) | ecosystem: Environmental > Aquatic > Marine > Oceanic | place...
ACGATCCGGTCGACCTGCTTGTCCGCGCTCATTACGCGAACCGGTCCGCCAATGCGCCGAGCGAGGCGTGGTGCGTCAGATCGAGCTGGAGCGGCGTGACCGCGATATAGCCTTCGTCGATGGCTTCCAGATCGGTGCCGTGGTCCAGCGTATGCTCGATCGCTTCCAGGCCGAACCAGTAATATTTGAACCCGCGCGGATCGCGGCCTTCGACGACGGTGCCGCGCGAATAATCGTGAAAGCCCTGGCGCACCGCGCGGATGCCCTTGATCGCATCGGGGGCGAGGGCGGGGAAATTGACATTGACCAGCGTGCGATCGGGCAGGGGCGTGTCGAGCAGGGGGGCAAGCACCTTGGTCCCCCAGGCGCGCGCCGCGGCGAAATAATCCTCGCGCGAACCGTCCTCGCGGCCGCGCACCGGGCCCATTACCTGGCTCAACGCGATCGAGCGGACGCCCGCCAGCGCGCCTTCGATGGCGGCGGACACGGTGCCCGAATAGGTGATGTCGTCGCCCAGATTGGCGCCGCGATTGACTCCGGACAGGATCAGGTCGGGCACGCCGTCGATCACATTGCGCAGGCCCATGGTGACGGAATCGGTGGGCGTGCCGGTCACGGCGAAGCGCCGCTCGCCATATTGACGCAGGCGCACGGGCCGGGTCAGCGTAAGGGCGTGGCCCATGCCGGACTGTTCCTCGTCCGGCGCGCAGATCCAGATATCGTCGCTGAATTCGCGCGCGATCGCTTCCAGCACTTCGAGGCCGGGGGCGTGAACGCCGTCATCATTGGTGAGAAGGATCTTCATCGGCTCTGCGCCTCCAGCCGCGATACCCCGCCCATATAGGACAGCAGCGCTTCGGGAACGACCACGCTGCCATCTTCTTCCTGGCAATTTTCCAGCACCGCCACCAGCGTGCGCCCGACCGCGAGGCCCGATCCGTTGAGCGTGTGGACGAATTCGGTCTTCTTCAATCCTTCCGGACGGTAGCGGGTGTTCATGCGCCGCGCCTGAAAATCGCCGGTGTTGGAACACGAGCTGATCTCGCGCCAGGCGTTCTGGCCGGGCAGCCAGACTTCGAGATCGAAGGTCTTCCTCGCGCCGAAGCCCATATCTCCTGTGCACAGCAGCATGCGGCGATAGGGCAGGTTCAGCGCTTCGAGTATCCCTTCGGCGCAGCGCGTCATCCGCTCATGTTCGGCTTCGCTGTCTTCGGGGCGACAGATGCTGACCAGCTCGACCTTTTCGAACTGGTGCTGGCGAATGAAGCCGCGCGTATCACGTCCCGCCGATCCGGCCTCGGACCGGAAGCAGAGCGTGTGGGCCGTCATGCGGATCGGTTCTGAAAGATCGTCGAGGATTTCGCCCGCGACCGAATAGGTCAGCGGAACTTCGGAGGTCGGGACGAGCCAGCGGCGGTCAGTATTATTCTCTTCTCGAAGGAGCCTATTAACTCGAACGACGGTGTCTGCGAAATTTTCTGGATCCGTTTCCTTTTCGCGCGTTGCTCTCGCCTTTGCCTCGGCCCGAATTTTTTCGTCGTCATAAGTAATGAAGGTCTGAAAACTGTCCTCCGCGAATTTCGGCAGCTTGTCGGTCCCGTACATCGCGGCATCGTTGACCAGCACCGGCGGATTGCACTCGGTATAGCCGTTCTCACGCGTCTGCCGGTCCAACATGAACTGCGCCAGCGCGCGATGGAGCCGCGCCACGTCGCCGCGCAGGAAGGTAAAGCGCGCGCCGGACAGCTTGGTGCCGGTCTCGAAATCCAGGCCGAGCGCCGGGCCGAGATCGGCGTGCTCCTTCGGCTCGAAGGTGAATTCGCGCCGGTCGCCCCATTGCGACACTTCGACATTGCCGTCCTCGTCCTCGCCTTCGGGCACATCCTCGGCGGGGAGGTTGGGGAGGCGCGCCAGAAGGTCGGTCAGCTCGCCTGCGAGCGTGCGGTCCTGCTCCTCCATTTCCGGCATGCGCTGCTTGATCTCGGCGACTTCGGCCTTGAGCGCTTCGGCCTTGTCCGTGTCGCCCTGGCCCATCGCCTGCCCGATGGCCTTGGAGGCTTCGTTGCGGCGGCTTTGCGCCTGTTGGAGCGCAGTGGTCATTTCGCGGCGGCGCGCGTCGAGGGCGAGGATGCGATCCGCTTGCGGTTCGGCCCCGCGCCGGGCGAGCCCCGCATCGAACGCACCGGGATTGTTTCGGATGAAGGCGATGTCGTGCATGGCTTGGGCCTATGCCCGCTCCCTATCCGATTTGCCAGACCCTGCGGTTGGCCTGCATGAGGGCGGGGCGGGCACCTTGGCCGAGCCTGCGCATTGTGCGCTCTATGGTCGGTCGGCGCGATGCGTCGCGGACGATTGTAGCAGATTGGGCAGAACAGACTTGCAAGCCACGCCGAAACCGCTTCCCAGCGACCCGCCGAAGCGGACGCGATTCATCGATGGTCTGAACGTTGCCGTCAAAACGGGGCGCAGACTGGGGCTGGTCGACCCGCCGCGGCTGGAGAAAGCCCATCTGATGGCCGAAGCGCGCGCGGCCACCGGGCTGGACGATTTCGGCGATCCCTGGTTCGAACGCCCGTTCGACGTGCTGCTCCAGTCGATCCACGCCGAAGCGCGGCTCAATCCGGCGGGCAAGCTCGCGGCGGAAAAACAGTTCCATCACGTGCTGCGCGATCGCTTGCTGACGCAATGGTGGTTCGCGCGCCATCCCGAGATTCTCGCCCGTCCGGTGAAGCGGCCGGTCGTCATCGTCGGTCCGATGCGGTCCGGCACCACGCGGTTGCACCGCCTGCTCGCCGCCGATCATCGCTTCAGCCACATGCGCAGTTTCGAGACGATCAGCCCGGTGCCGCGCCCCGAATTCGAAGAGGTGCTGAAGGGCGAAAAGCAAGATTTCCGCCCCGTCCTCGCCAGCCGGATCATGAAGGTCGCCCGGCTCGCCAATCCGCGCACGCTTTCGATCCATCCGACCGGGCCATACGAGCCCGAAGAAGAGCTCGGCCTGCTGGTCGCCAGCTTCTGGGGGATGAAGCACGAAGCGCAATGGCACGTGCCAAGCTATGGTCGCTGGTGCGAGAGCGAGGACGCGACGCCCGCCTATCGCCACATGAAGGATCTGTTGCGCCTGATCGGCTGGTCGCAGCAGGTCTCCAGCATTCGCCCGTGGATCCTGAAGACGCCGCAGCACATGCTCGACCTGCCCGCGCTGCTCACCGTGTTTCCCGATGCGCGCCTGATCTTCACGCACCGCGATCCCGAATCGGTGGTGGGCAGCGCCGCCTCCCTCGCCTGGAACCAGACGATCATCTATTCCGACCACGTCGATCCCAAGACGATCGGTGAGGAATGGCTGCGCAAGACGCGGCTGGAGATCGAGCGGATGCAGGCCGCGCGCGCCGCGATTCCCGCCGAGCGCATGATCGACGTCCAGTACGAGGCGATGGACGCCGATTGGCGCGGCACGATGGAGCGGGTCTATCGCTTCCTCGATCTCGACATGGAGCCCGCCGTGCCGGGCATGGAGGACTTCATCCAGCGCTCGAACGCGCTGAAGCGCCGTCCCCACCGCTACAGCCTGGAACAGTTCGGCCTCACGCCCGAGCGCGTGCACGAGGAATTGGGCGATTACGTCCGCTCGTTCGACGTCCCGCGCGAAAACCGCAGCGCCTCCGCCTGAACCGCGATCCGGAACCGGCCCGCCGATACACCGTTCAATCCTGCAAAGGAGAATTCGAAATGATCGGCAAGATTATCGGCGCCTTCGTGGGCGACAAATTGGCCAAGCAGACCAGCGGCGTCGGCGGCGCCACCGGCGCAGCGCTGGGCGTGGTCGCCACCTCGCTCATCGCGCGCCTGAGCCTTCCCAGCATGCTGGCGATCCTGGCCGGTGGCTACGCCGCCAAGCGCCTTTCGGAACGTGCAGACACGGCCCCCAACCGCGCCACAACGCCGTAAATGAACGAATCAGGCGCCGGGTCCGAACCAAAGGCCCGGCGCCGACCTTCGATACACGGCTCACGGCCACCGGGCCGCGGATAGTTCTCTGCGCACTACCGCCAAGGCCTGATCCATAATCTTCGAAGCGGAAAGACCCGGCTGACGCACAATTGCGAGCCTAGGCGAGGGCCTGATGCGCCGTTTTCAGAAGGCAGCCTTCGGACGTCACCTTCTACGGCTTGCAAATAAATTTTTCTGACCGCTTCCGGGTCTGCCGCAGCTCGAAACCCTAAAAGTCACGCTTTTTAGCCATCTCGAGGGCTATCCTCATGGATTGCCTCTGGACCGAAGTAAAATTTTCGGCGGCAAGCCGGTTTTAACCACCTTTTAGACCTTTCTGTCCTAGCACTGCGAATGCAACAGGACGGGTCTCAATCAACATGTCAGCTGTGTCTCGCGCCGGAGAATCGGTGCAGTTTCCGCGTGAAGTCACGCTCTCCAGCATTTGCGAAATCCATGACGATGTAACCGCCGCGTTCGCGCGGGACGGGGCGATCGAATTCGACATTCGCAATGTGGAGATCGTCGATCTTGGCTTCGTGCAGCTCGTTGAAGCCGCTCGCAAGGCGGCTGCCGCCGATGGACGGCAAATAGGCCTTTCCCATCCCGCTTCCCAGCCCGTCGCGCAGCTTCTGCAGCGCGCGGGCTTTCTCGAGTCCGCGACACCCGCCGATATCGATTTCTGGTTCCATGGAGATGCTACCCAATGACCGCTTCCATTCTCACGGTCGACGATTCCCCGTCCATTCGCATGGCCATTCGCATCGCGCTGAGCGGTGCCGGATACACCGTGACGGAAGCGGGTGACGGCGAAGAGGGCCTGGCCACGGCCAGCGCGACCAAGTTCGACATGATCGTGACTGATCTGAACATGCCGAAGATGGACGGCCTCGCCATGATCCGCGAATTGCGCAAGCAGCCCGCGCAGGCCGGTGTGCCGATCATCTTCCTCACCACCGAATCCGATGCCGACATGAAGGCCCAGGCGAAGGCGGCGGGCGCGACCGGCTGGCTCGTCAAACCCTTCGTGCCCGAGCAGCTGACCAAGGTCGCGCGCAAGGTGCTCGGCCGGTGAGCGGCCCCGGCTTTCCCGATCCGGCAGACACCTTTCGCGTCGAGGCGGCGGATGTCCTGAACGAAGTCGAACAGGCTCTGCTCGACCTCACACAGAATCCGCACGACAAGGATCTCGTCGACGCGGTGTTCCGAGGGCTGCATACGCTCAAGGGTTCGGGCGCGATGTTCGGGTTCGACGATCTGGCGGGCTTCACCCATCATTGCGAAAGCGCTTTCGATCAGGTCCGCAAGGGCGCGGTCGCGGCGACGCCGGAACTGATCTCCATCGTACTGAGCGCGCAGGACCGGATGCGGGCGCTGGTGGCTGGCGAAGTCGACGAAGAGAAGCAGAACCGCATCCTCGCCCAGCTTGGCGAGGCCGTTGCCGCCGCTTCGGATCAAGACGCTTCCGATCAAGACGCTTCGGATCAAGGGGGGGCGCAGGCCGAGACGCCCGGCGCGGGTGAGGCCGGTGGGTGGCGCGTACGCTTCCGCCTGCCCGCCGATTGCATGGCGAACGGTACCAACCCGCTCTTCCTGCTCGACGAGTTGCGCGACCTTGGCGAATGCGAAATCGCGCTGCTGACGGACAGGATACCGCCGCTGGCCGAACTGGACCCGCGCGAATGCCATCTCGGCTGGGACGTCACGCTGAAGGGCGCGATCGACCGGGACGATATCGAAGATGTCTTCATCTTCGTGATGGACGACATGGAATTGTCGATCGAACCGATCGGCGCAGAACGCGAGAAGGCTTTGGAACAGCCGTCTTCTTCGACGCGCGAGGCAGGTAGGGCTTCCGCCGAAACGAACGCCACCGCCGGTGCCGCGCCGGCGGACGGCAAGGCACAGCCCGGCAAGGCTGCGGGAGATACGCTGCGCGTGCCTGCCGAACGGCTCGACGAATTGATGGACCGGGTCGGCCAGCTGGTCATTGCGCAAAGCCGCCTGTCGCAGATCGCCCATGGCAATGTGGATCTCGCTTTGCGGTCCGTTTCGGAAGAGATCGAGCGGCTTTCGGGCGAATTGCGCGACACCATGATGGTGATGCGCATGGTTCCCGTATCGACCCTGTTCGGCCGGTTCCGCCGCCTGATCCACGATCTGTCGGAGGAAACCGGCAAGGCGATCGCCCTTTCGACCGAGGGCGAGGGCACCGAAGTCGACAAGACCGTGATCGAGCGCCTGTTCGATCCCATCGTCCATCTGGTCCGCAATTCCTGCGACCACGGGCTGGAAACGCCGGATCAGCGCCGAACCGCCGGCAAGCCGGAATCGGGCAATATCACGCTCTCGGCGCATCAGGCGGGCGGGGAAGTCGTCATCACCATCCGCGATGACGGGCGCGGGATCGACCGCGATCGCGTGCGCGCCAAGGCGGAGGAAAGCGGCCTGATCAAGCCCGATCAGGTGCTGAGCGATCAGGAGCTGTTCCAGCTGATCTTCCATCCGGGTTTTTCGACTGCGGCACAGGTCAGCAATCTTTCGGGACGCGGCGTGGGCATGGACGTGGTCAAGCGGACCATCGAAAGCCTGCGCGGCACTATCGAAGTCGCCAGCGAACCGGGCGAGGGATCGACCATCGCGCTGCGCATCCCGCTGACGCTGGCCATTATCGAAGGCCTGCTCGTCCGCGTGGGCGAGGAGCAATACGTCATCCCGCTTTCCAGCGTCGAGGAATGTATCGAGCTGTCTCTGGAAGACGATATGCGTCATCGCGGCCGCAGTCTGATCTCGTTGCGCGGCGCATTGGTATCCGCCGCACCGCCGAACTCGTCTCCGAGATCAGCGCCGCCTGCCGCGAACAGGATATCGGCGCCAGCCAGATCAACGAGGCGATCCAGCAGCTCGATACCGTGACCCAGCAGAACGCCACCGCGTCCGAGCAGATCTCGAACACGTCCGAGGAGCTGGCAAGCCGGGCCGAGAACCTTCAGACGGCGATCGCCTTCTTCCAGGTCTCCGCCGAGGATGCGGCGGGTTCTGTCGCGGCTCCCAAGGCGAAAAAGGCGGCTGCCAAGCTCGCTCCTGCGAAAGCCAAGGCCAAGGTGTCCGGCTTCAAATCGGGCAGCGTGGCACACCAGCAGGATCGGGCGCGCGGCTTCGCCCTGGATCTGTCGAGCGGCGGACCGGACGAAGACGACGCCCATTTCGGCCAGGCGGCATGACGAGCGGGTCCGAAACCCAGGTCGTCACCTTCGGGCTCGGAGACGAGGTCTTCGCGGTCTCTGTCGGGATGGTGCGCGAAATACTGGACTATGCGCCGGTGTTTCGCGTGCCCCAGGGGCCCGAGTGGCTCCTGGGCCTGACCGAGCTGCGCGGGGCGGGCATTCCCACGGTGGACCTGCGCACCCGCATGGGTCTTCCCGTGCAGGAGCCGACCCTGGCAACCCGCATCCTGATCGTCGATCTAACGCTGGCGGACCGCAATGTCGCGCTGGGGCTGGTGGTCGATCGTGTCCTGGCCGTCAGCGCCTTTCCGGCCGATCGGATCGAGCCTGCCCCCGACATCGGCATGCGCTGGCGTTCCGACTATATCGAAGGGGTGGTGCGGCAGGATGACGGCTTCGTCATCCTGGTGAACCTGGCCGCATTCTTCTCCAGCGAGGAAGCAAGCCTTCTTCCCGGCCTTCAGGCAGCCTGAGCTGCCCGCCGGGCGCCTTTCGCCGAGTTAAAGCAATCTGCGTAGCGTCGGCTCCACAGGGGCGTCGCCCGTGCTCTTCGGATAACGCTCCATGCCCAATACTGCTCTTGCCGCAAGGCCGATGACCGAGGACAGCATGTCCCCGAAGAATTTCGCCCGGCTCTCGGCACTCATCCAGGACCTGTCGGGGATCAAGATCCCGCAGACCAAGCAGACCATGCTCGAAGGACGTTTGCGCCGACGCGTGCGGGCGACGGGGCTGGAGGATCTCGACGCGTATTGCGAAGCCGTTTTCGAAACCGGAGTCGCCAGCAGCGAAACCGAGTTTCTTCTCAATGCGGTCACCACCAACAAGACCGATTTCTTCCGCGAACCCAAGCATTTCGAGTTCATGGAAAGCACCGCTCTGCCGGCGATCAAGGCTGCGGGCATTCGCCGCCTGCGCGCTTGGAGCGCAGGCTGCTCCACGGGTGCCGAGGCCTATACGATGGCGATGGTGTTCGACGATTTCGCAACGCGGCACGGTGGACCCGAATACGGCATCCTCGCCACCGATCTCGACAGCGACGTCCTCGAAACCGCGCGCCGCGGCATCTATCCGCGCGCGCTGCTCGATCCCACCCCGGCGGCTTTGCGCAGGCAATATGTGATGGAGCCGGTTGATCGCGGCAGCGGAGACGTTCGCATCGTTCCGGCCCTGCGATCGGCCATCGGCTTCGCGCAGCTCAATTTCATGGATGCGCGCTATCCGGTGGGCGATCCCATGGATATCATCCTGTGCCGCAACGTGCTGATCTATTTCGATCGGCCCACGCAGGAAGCGGTGCTGGGCCGTTTGTGCCGCAATTTGAAGCCGGGCGGCTGGATCATGCTCGGACATTCGGAAACCATCGCCGACATGCACTTGCCGCTGCGCCAGGTGGGCTTCACTACATTTCAGAAGGTCTGACGATCATGGCGCAAAAACGCATCCGCGTCCTTGTCATCGACGATAGTGCCAGCGTCCGTCAGGCGATGACCTCGATCCTTTCGGCCGACCCGGACATCGAGGTGATCGCCGCCGCATCCGATCCCTTCGCCGCCGCACGGTATATTCAGGCCGAATTGCCCGACGTGGTGACGCTGGACGTCGAAATGCCGCGCATGGACGGGATCACCTTCCTTCGCAAACTGATGAGCCAATGCCCGGTGCCGGTGGTGATGTGCTCATCGCTGGTTGAGGAAGGGTCCGAAACGCTGCTCCAGGCGCTGGAAGCGGGCGCCGTGGACATCATCCTCAAGCCGCGCATGGGTGTGGCCGACCATTTGCTGGAATCGCACATGCGCATCCGCGAAACGGTGAAGGGCGCGGCGCAGGCGCGCCTCGGCCGCCGTTCCGCCGCCCGCAAGGACGCAGCGCCCCAGGCCAAGCTGACCGCCGATGCCATGATGCCGCCCCCGGGCGCCAATGCGATGCGTCGCACCACCGAAATGGTGGTGTGCATCGGTGCCTCCACCGGCGGCACCGAAGCGCTGCGCGAAGTTTTGGAGGCGTTGCCGGCCAATTCGCCCGGTATCGTGATCGTTCAACACATGCCCGAAAGCTTCACCAAGGCTTTCGCAAAGCGCCTCAACACGCTGTGCAAGGTCGATGTGAAGGAAGCGGAAGACGGCGACACGGTAATGCGCGGCCACGTGCTGATCGCGCCTGGCGGTCTGCGCCACACGATGCTGGAGCGGCAGGGCGCGCGCTATTACGTGTCCGTTCGCGAAGGGCCGCTGGTCTCGCGTCACCGGCCATCGGTGGACGTGTTGTTCCGCTCTGCCGCCCGCACCGCCGGGTCGAATGCGGTCGGCATCATCATGACCGGCATGGGAGACGATGGGGCGCGCGGCTTGCTCGAAATGAAGCAGGCCGGGGCGCGCACTGTCGCTCAGGACGAGGCGACATCGGTCGTCTTCGGTATGCCGAAGGAAGCGATCGCCCGTGGCGCGGCCGACCGGATCGTGCCGCTGGGCTACATCGCCAACGAACTCTTACGGGCAACCGAACGATGACCTATCACAGCGCTCTACCCGTTCTCGAAACCGCCACGCCGGTGCCATGTGCTGGGCAAGAGCCACGCTCGACCCGGCGCCTGGCACACGATCTGAGCGAGCTGGCGGCGGGCATGGACGTCCGCTTCGTCGCGGCAGGCAGAACCCTGATGACCGCGATCGAAACGATCGACCGTCTGATCGCGGTTCTCAAGGCTATCAGCGGCGCGCTGGACGAAGATGCGGTGGATGAGGCTGTCGCGACGCTGACCGGCATGGCGGATCTCCTGACCGACCTGCCGGAAAAGCTGCAGGCCCGCGAGGGGGATCTGCAGACGGCCAGGAACGATTCGACGATGCTCTGCAACCGGGTCGAAGAAGTGCAGAACCTCTTCTACGCACTCGAAATCTATGGCGTGAACACGAAGATCGCCTCTCAGGGGCAGGACGATTTTGTTCGGTTTGTTTCCGATATCGGCAGCCGGGTGACGTATGGTCGCGAGAATCTGGGCGCAATTTCCGACACGCTGAAGGCATTGGCCCCCAGCCTGTCGGATGCCGACCAGCTGATAGAACCGCTCCGCCTCGAATGCGCACGGACCGTGCCTGCGGTGCCCGAATTGCTGGCGAAGAATGCGCTGGTGCTTCGCGACCACATGAAGGCGATGGGAAATCTGGCAGCAAGCGTCCTGACGATCGCGCAGCAGATTCAAGGCGAAGTCGCGCTCGTCCTCGGAGCGCTGCAGGTCGGTGATAGCACGCGCCAGCGGATCGAGCATGTGGTCGAAGCGCTTGAAATTCTCGACCGGCACACCGCTCCGATCGCTTCCGATCAAGATGCGGTTCGCGCGGTGCAAGCGCACATCCACCGGCTTCTGGCGGATCTGCTGGATGCGGCGGCGATGGATTTCACCACCGGGTCCACGACACTGCTGACATCGCTGCGCGGTATCGGCCCGCTGACCGAACGGCTGGTGTCCCTGATGGAAGACGAGGCTTCGACAGGCGATGCCGAAAGGGGGGAGCGTACGCTTCTCCAGCAGGTCGAATACAATATCGCGGAAATGGAGGGCCTGACCACCCGGCTCCGCGAAACCGATGGGCAATCCAGTCTTCTCATGGGCGCGGTGGCCGAAGCGCTGGTCCAGTTGGGCCTCAAGCTCAAGATCTTTTCCGATCTCAGGATCGATGTCCGCAATATCGCAATGAACATGCTCGTCCTGTGCCGTCGGACCGGCGATACGGGGCGCGCCGTGTTCGTGATCGCCAAGGAAATCGATTGCCTTTGCGTCAAGCTGGGCGAGGCGCTGGAGGGCATGATCGAACTGGTCGCCAATCTTTCCAGGGTCGGCCCGGCGATTCAGGCCACCACGACGCTGGAAACGCGGCCCGATCTTGCGGACGCGCTGGCGATCGTCAGGCAGGGATGCAGCAGTAACGAAAGCGGAATAGAGCAGGGCAGGCTCGAGGCGGTCGATCTGATAGCCCTTCTCGACAGCGTCGACACCGACCTGGCCGAGGAGCTGTCGCTCGAGCGCGACATGACGGTCGCAAGCGAATTCCTTTCTGCGATGTCGCAGGGGACTTCGGACGGGGAGGAGGCGGCCCCCTCTGCTGAAGCGCTGAACGCGATTACCGCGATCCTTTCCGAAATCGCCGGGCGTTATTCCATGGCGCAGGAACGCGAGGTTCATCGTCGGCACGTCCCGGGAGGAGCCGAATTGGACGTGCCAGTCGAGGATGCTTGCGATGGATTGTTCGGCGATGACGATGACGATGACGACGGCCTTTTCTAGACCGTGAAGCGCAAGCGGTGGCCGGATGATCGCGACTGCCCCGCTTCTTCGCCAAAGGGACGCAGCCCAAGGTCCGAGAAACAGGCCCACATGGTAACGTGGCCGGTCTACGAAGCCGAGCCGGCCACGCCGAAGCCAAAGCCGCGTCCGTCCTAGAACCAACATGGCTGCTTTCCAGGCATTGTCGGACCATTTCGCTCAGTTGCGAGGCCGTGCTTAAGGCGCGCTTTTCGGGACGCTCGGGGAGGGGGCGAATACCCGGAATCGGCGCTTTGCCGACTAGCAGCTTGTGGGCCGGGAAGCAGACAATCATGGCGTGCTTTCCGTGCGTCGAGAGGCGGGACTTTTATCTCTGCTTTTCCAGCGACGGCACGCTCCAGCTGTCGTCGATCACCGGCTCTGCGGGGCGATAGGTGCGGAAGATAGCTTCGAACGGTCCTTCGGGTGGCCGCGGCAGCGTGAAGCAGCTTGCCAGAAAATTTCGTTCTGATCATGAGCTATCCAATCTTTTTGCGGTGATGGCGAGGCGGCCGGCCTGCCTACAAGATACTACGCGGCAAGGCGCATTAGCCCTCGCGCCCCATGATCTTTGATCGGGTGTGGAACGGCTCGGCAAGCGCATGGAGAGCATCGCGGGCGGGTTGCACCGCGACCCGCAGCTCGAATCCATCTTGAAGCGTCGCGCGCCCGAGTTGGCGTTGAGTATGGAGCGGGGCCGGTCGATCGGGCAGGAGCTGGCGCAGTGGGTCGGACAAGGCCGCAACCGCGATCGTGGCATGAGCCGGTAAGGGGGACGGGTGACGGACGAGGACAACAGCCAAGGAACCGACGCAGCCGAGGCGTTCGAGGCCATGTGCGTCGAGCTGGCGCTATTGCGCCGCGCCGTGGAGGGTCTGGCGGCCGAGCGCGGCGCGATCGACTTTCCCGACTATACCGAGACGTTGGGGCGGATGCAGAAGGGCGTGGACGCTACGGCCGACCGTATCGCGGCCATCAACGACGTGATCGCGCGAAGTCCGGCGCTGGCGATGACGCCGGAGCAGATGGCGCAGCGGATCGCCGCGGCGGGCAGCGCGGCCCGGCGCGAGGACCAGGCGGCGCTCGCCAAGGCGGGTGAGGACAAGGCCCGCGTCATGGCCGAGCTTCGCGCTATCGCCGGGTCCGCATGGACACTGGCCGAGCAGAAGAACCGGCAGCTATGGTTTGGCTTGGGCGGGGTGGCGATCGGCGTCGTCGCATGGGCGATCGTGCCGGGTTTTGTCGCGCGCGAGATCGCGCCGGCGAGCTGGCAATGGCCCGCGCGCTTGGCGGCGCGGACGCTCGACATGCCCCGTTGGGAGGCCGGTCAGCGGATGATGCAGAGCGCCGACCCGGCCGCGTTCCGCGCAGTCGTCGCGGCCGACAGGATCGTGACGGCCAACCGCAAAACGATTGAGGGGTGCAGCAAAGCCGCAGCCCGGGCGCGCGAGACGGTGCGATGCACGATCAGGGTCAGGCCGGATGGACAAGATAGTCGTTAATGCATCACGCTAGGGCAACTTCGTCGGCATCGAGCATTCGGCCCATCGCGTAGTAATCGCCAACAACGCCCGATTCTTTGTTGGCCGCCACCACATCTCCGCACACGGTATAGCCAAGCCGTTGGTAGAGTGCGAACGCCCGGTCGTTGCGAACAGCAACGTGGAAGATCAGGAAAGGTATCCTGCGGCGACGTACCCATTCCTCGGCGGATTTCACCAGACTTGTTCCGAGCCCACGTCCCTGCCACCGTGTCCGGATAGCCAGATTAAACGAGGCAAATTCGGCAGCGCCTTCGATGCACACGCTCCGCACATCTATGTAGCCGACGAGGTCGCCTATGCGTTGCAGGACGAAGATGCCTCGTTCGCCGGCTACGGCGGCGCTCAGCTCCACAGTTGTGCGGCGCAGGAGTTCCCCTCGATCTCGGACATCGAAGATCATATGTTCCGCTTCGCGAGCGAGGGCGATCTTCAAGCGTACCAAAGCTTTAGCGTCGGCAAGGTTCGCCGGGCGTGGCTCGCTCCAACTCCGCTTTCCGCCTACTTGAGCTATCGAACGCGCCGGCGGGAGTGGGGGCGCGTATATCGCCTGTGTCATGTGAAGACTTGGGCTCCCTGTAACGCGCGCGCGCGCTTTGGAATCGCGAGTTTGCCGAGGGATAGGTGACCAGAGCGGAAAGCGTGACGTGGGGAAAGCTGCGTCGGACAGCTTAGGCTGCGTGGCCCGTCCGCTCCACGCTGTTTCCGCTTCCAAAAGGCAAAAAGCCCAAGCAGATTGCCTGCGACAGATACAAGATCAACGGCCAAGGCGAACGGTGCGCCAATGAGAAGATTGTGGGCCAGCCAGAAGGGGGCGGCCACGAGAAAGACCATCTTCATCCGCGTCGTTGATCGCTGGGTCCGTGCCATGAAGGAAGCAGCCCCGCCGCAAGCGGCAAGGCCGGATAGGAGCCCATGCCAGGTCGCCACGGTAAGCAATAGCAGCGCGAGCAACGTCGCGCCGTCGAGCGCGAGCTTGGCAACCCGGTCACGAACCACCAGCGCGACGGTGAGCTGCATCAGGGAAAGAACGCATGCGGCCGAAGCGGTAGGCGCGCCGATCAGCGCGAAGTGCAGCGCGAAGGCGCACGCGCCGGTGCCTTGCACCATGAGCGCTCCCCGGCGCGAGGGTAGGAGCGGCCAGCTCACCACGCAGCCGAGGCCGACGATGCCGAATAGGATCGCAGCTAACCCGGTGCTCGCAAACGTCTGATCGAGGAAAAGCGACATCTATGCTCGCGTCGGGGTTGGTCCGGCTTCCACCGTGAAGGAAGAAGGTTAATGTGACGTTGTTGTCGACCGCTTTCCCATCGCGAGTCCCGGCCACAATGGCATTTGGCTTTTGTTGCGGACTGGTTCATTCTGCGCCTAGGGCGGCGCTCTTCCCTTTGGGTTCCGCCCGTGTTTGGACCAGGACAATGGTGCGTGACGCTTTCAAGCTTCTCGCCATCTCGACGTCGCTCGTGCTTTCTGGCTGTGTCAGTCCGCGAGAAATGGCCGCTCGCCATCGGGCGGCGTGTGCGAGTTATGGCTTCCAGCCTGGAACGGAGAGCTATGCGAATTGCCTTCTTCAGCTCGACGTAGGTGATTACGGCTACGGCCATCACAGGGGTGGCGTGCCGTTGTTTCCTGCGCGGCATCGGGCGCCCGCACCGCCTTTCCCTATTGCCACGCAAGACTAGGGTCGGCTACAGTTCACTGATGCTCCTTCGTCCTCACCTATTGATCTGCGCACTTTCGCTCGGCAGCGCCGCGCCCGTGGCGGCTCAGCAAGCGGTGCCTGCCGCGCCACGAACCGTGGCGGGTGCTTCGAAATTCATCCAGGACATGCTGACCCGCGGCACAGCCGTCGCAAAGCCTTGGCCGGGTTTCGTGCGGAGCAGCAGGATCACGAGCGTAGGAGTGAAAGGTGGTTGCCTCGTTACGCTCACGCTCGCCGACAAAAGCGCCCTCAGCGTGAAACTCGATCAGGTGGTTGCGATCCGACCGCTTTACTCGGCCAACGCGCCCCAGGCGTCGGTGGAGATCAAAGGGGGCGCGCAGCCCTACGAGGGTCTCGATATATTCGTCGGGGACAACGACGCGGTGCGCCGCGTCGGTGATGCCCTGGAGTTCATGCGCCAGTCCTGTGATCCATCGGCGAAGACTGGTTTCTAAACCGGCCAGCGGCGTCTCACCAACTTTTGCAAGGTTCATATGCTCGCAACCGACCAAGTTGGCCGTTATAACCTCATTCTAACCGTCGCGCGCACCGTCGTCGGCGCGCCGGGCATGATGTTGTTGTCGTTGTAGGCGGACGAGAAATAATCGCTGTTAAGCAGATTCTCGACGTTGATTTGCGCCTCGATCTGGGGGGTGAGCTTGAAGAATGCCGCGGCATCGACGCGCGTGAAGGCGGGTAGGATGGCGGTATTGCTGATGGAGGTGAAGCTCTTCGACTGGTGATAGACCCCGACCCCGGCCCCAAGGCGAGGGGTGAGGTCGTAGCGGGTCCACAGCGAAGCCTGCTGTTTGGGAACCAGCGGAACCTCGCGCCCGGCCGGGGCGACACTCGTCGTTTTGCGAATTGTCGCGTCCTGCAGCGCATAGCCCGCGCTGATCTGCCACTGTGCTGTGATCGCACCGCTAAGGCCGAGTTCGAACCCCTTACTGCGCTGAGCACCCGTCAGCACCGTCCGCGCGGCGTCGTTGGGGTCGGCCGCGCGGGTGTTGGTGCGGTCGAGCTGGTAGATGGCGGCCGTCAGGTTCAGCGTGGGCAGGATATCCCACTTGAGGCCAAGCTCGTAGTTGTCGAACCTTTCCGGTTCCAGCGCAGCGCTAGTGATATCGAGTGATGAGAATTGATCCCCCGACTGCGGCAGGAAGGACCGGCTATAGCTGGCGTATATCGAGACAGGTTGCACCGGCTTGAGCACCACGCCCACTCGGGGAGACCACAGGGTGTCCGTGCGGCTATAGCTCTGTGCGGCAACCAGGTCGTCGACGTTGAGCGTGAAGCGGTCGCGGCGAACGCCGCCGATGACATCGACATGGTCGCCGATCGAGATCTGGTCCTGCACGTAGAAGGCAGTGACGTCGGCGTTCGTGCGGACCGACCGGTAGCCGGTGTTGGCGGCGGTGCGCAGCGTAACCGGCGGCACCGTGATCGGGTCGGCCAACCCGACAAAGACGCGCCGCCCCCCATTGACGATATCGCCACCCCCGAAAAAGCCGTTGATCCGCTGGTTGCGCGTGCGCTGGTCGCTAACTTCGAAGCCGGCGAGCAGCACGTGGCGAACGGGGCCGGTGGTGACGGTCCACACAAGGTCGTTCTGGTTGAGCAGATTCGTGCGCGTCGTGGGATCGCTATACGCTTCGAGGCCGACGCTGCGGACGCCGCCGCGCGGCGTGACCGGGGTTACCGCAAAGGCGTTCCGATAGAGCTTGTCATAATCACCGTACAGGATCCGGCTGGTCAGGGTCAGATTGTCGCTGAAGCGGTGCTCAACGCGGCCATTTAGGACCTTGGCCTCGAAATCGCTGACGTTGAACCCCGGCACACCGAAGAAGGTGTCGCGGACGCCGGTAAGCGGACGTGATGGGCTCGTGAGCGAGCCCTGGACGGCCGAGGGGACGCCTCGGTCGATCGTTCGCTTGTCGCTGTTATATTCGAAGCCCAGATCGATCCGAGTCGCACCGCCGAGCGAGAGCGCGACGGTCGGGTTGATCGCAACCCGGCGCCCGTCATAGAAGTCGCGATTGTTTCGGAACTCCTCGTAAACGGCGTTCATCCGGGTGGAGACGGACTCGCTGAGTGGCTGACTGATGTCGGCGTCGACATACCATGCGCCATATGTGTCCGCCGAACCGCTGCCGCTGATGAAGGCGTTGGCGACAGGGCGCTTGGTGACGCGGTTGATCACGCCCCCGCCGCCGCCGCGCCCGAAGATCATCGCGTTGGGACCTTTCAAAACCTCGATCCTCTCTGCATTGTAGAGGCCGCGATAATATTGCACGTCGTCACGCAAGCCATCGACGAAGAAGTCTGCGGTGCTGCTGTTCCCGCGCAGGATGATCTGATCGCGGTGTCCCTCACCTTGGGAGATTACGGCGCCGGGGACATAGCGTAGTACATCGGCAATAGAGCGCATCGCCTGGTCGTCGATCTGCGTTTCCGTGATGATCGAGACCGCTTGGGGGACATCGTTGAGCTCGGTCGGTGTGCGCGTGGCGGTGCTGGTCGCATCGATCTGATAGCCGTCGCGGACGCCGGTCACGATGATCGTTTGCGAGGTGCTGCCGGGTCCCGGCAGGAACTGGTCTTGAGCCATTGCCGGGACGGTGAGCAGCCCGAAGCCGAGTGCAGTTCCAATACCAAGATTTCTCACCGTTGACCCTTTTGCGAATCTCTCTCAACCAACGCAATAGGTGATTTGAGAGTGCGTCGCAATAGCCCTTCGGGGTGGTCGCTGTCGGGCCCGTTGGCTTGCTCTCTAAAATATGAGACCAGCGAAACGGACTACGGCAATGTTACGAAGCCCGACGAGATCACTTATCAGAGCCTGAGTTGGCTTTGCCGTTGCATTACGCCGAACGTCCTCAGCCATGACATGGAAGAGAGCCGAGCCAGTGACGCTCACCGGACGACGATCTTGCCTTTCATGCCGAAAATCGAGTGCATGAAGTGCGAACAATGCACGTCGTAGGTTCCGATCCGGTTGACAACCAGGCGCACGTCCCCGCTTTCTCCGCCTCCCAGATCGACCTCACCCTTGTTGATCGTCGACCGGCTGGCAGGGTCAATAGTGGCTTGCTCGAAAAAGGCCTTGGCGACAAAATTGTGGCCGCCCCCTGCCGTGTTAACAAAGCGCAAGCGGTAGGGAACACCGCGTTGAAGCGTGATCGTGGCTGGAACGAAAGCGAAATTCTTCATGTCGATTTCGATCGTCCGGGCGTTCAACCAGTTCGGCGATTGAGCAAAGCCAGGCCCCGCGAGAAGAAGGCCGCAAACAGCGAGGCTTAGCGAGCGCATCGAACATCCCCAGTACAAGCGTATCATAGCACGGATTGAGCCGCAGGCTCATTTGGCCGTTCAAAAGCTGCATCGAAGCGAAAATCCCGAGAAAGGGACGTCAATTCCAACTTCCACGGCGCTAGATTCCGAGCCGATTGGCCTGCTTCGGCGTGCAAGGTGATGTTCATCGAGTAGGTTCGTCGTCGGAATCCGAATGGTGTACATGCAAGCGGGCTCGGTGCGAAACCCGCGTCCACCCAGGCATGCGAGGCAGCTCAAGGATCAAAAGAAGCATCAGAGCGGTTATGACAGCCAGATGATAGATCCCGTACGCGGCGCTTAACCCGACCGCTGCAGACGCCCAGAGCGTAGCTGCCGTTGTGAGCCCCGTCACGCGCCCAGCGTCGCGCAGGATGATGCCGGCGCCAATGAATCCTACTCCAGTAACAATTCCCGCAGAGATGCGACCTTGGTCCCCGATGGCGTTCGACACAAGTCCGAAGGCGCAGGCTCCTAGCGAAGCAGCCATGTAGGTTCGGATTCCGGCTTCCCTGCCGTGGTGCTCACGTTGCCAGCCAATTATGACACCCAGCAACCCTGCCAGTAGGATGCGCGCTATATCAAGCCACCAGGGAATGTTTTCCGTAAGATACGTCAATGACTACAACCCTTGCTTCATTTTTTTTCGCGAAATTTATCATGAAATCGATCGTCGTAAGAGTAGCTGATTATAATAATCCAGTAGGTCAATTAGGTGATCGAGATCCGTACGAACTCTTCCTGCTGCATCCAGGGTTGCGGAACGTAACTGTACGGAATCCCGCGCCAACAGGCGCAGGATCGCCGCTGCGCAGGATTTCGCGTCACGCGCATTATAGGATTCGGAATGGCTTGGTGCTGCAAATTCCGCTGAACCTACTCGCAATGGTGAGACTTGGCGGGCCGAGCGCCTCGCCAAAGCAGCCAAAGACATCGAATATCATGCCCGCGAACACGCGGCGGAGGTTTCGCGCGTCGAAAGCCGAAACGCTTGGCTCGATCAGCTTCGCAAGTCTCTCCGCACCCCCACCGAACGAAAGGACCGTCATGAACGCCGTAGCTAAGACCGAGACCACCGGCACCGCCGTTGCTGACTATGGCGCAAGCCTCATGCAAGTCATCGCGAAAGCCGCCAGCGACCCGAATGTGGACATTGATAAAATGGAGCGGCTTTTGCAGATGCAAGAGCGGGTTCAGGATCGATCCGCTGAAGTCGCGTTTAGCGAAGCCTTCGCCGATATGCAGCCGGAGCTGCCCTCAATATCGCACAACGGACAGATCGTCCACAAAGGCAACGTCATATCGGAGTTTTCCGATTGGCCGAACATCAACAAAGTGGTGACGCCAGTGCTCTCGAAGCATGGGTTTTCGCTGTCGTTCAAGCCGGGAAAAGCGGAGCGTGAGGGGCATTCGATTGGTGCAAGTTCCGAAATGGCCGAGGCTGATCCGGTTTACGAGTTGGCCTGCGCCGATTGGGAATCCGCCGCGATGGAGGCCGAGACCCTACGCGCACAGGCGGAAGCGAAACGAATGCGGTTTGAAGCCTGGCGGACTACCAACGCGACGAAGCGCGCACAGATGCAACTGCGATGACCGCGCAAGGGATTGAAGCCCGTAGGGCCGAGACGGGACCCGCGCACACAGTTGCATTCTGCCATCGCCAGAGACGATCCGAAAGGCAACGCCATGACCACCACCCCCAACCAGACCACCCGTGAAGAGAAAAGCGTACTTGCGAAGCGCCTAGAGCGTTCTGTGGTGCGCGGTGAGGAATACGCAGGCACTATGTCAGCGGCCAAGTCGGTCAAAGTTCGCCCAAGCGATTGGCACGCAATCTGCGCCCAAGCACGCGCGCTGTCCGCCGCCCTGCAATCCCCTACCGATAGAGAGGGGGATAGGCTGGAATGGCGACCGATCGAAAGCGCGCCGGATAACGAACTGGTCTGGTGCTTTGAACCTCACGACGAAGGCGGCTTTATATTTGCCGGGATGCAGCAACGCGGGCGTCGAGGCTGGTATAACAATCTCGATTTCTGCGATCAGAACCCGACACACTGGCGACCTCTACCCGAAGCACCCGCCCACCTATCCCGGTCTATCGTGGGAGAGGGGGAGTGACGGCCCAGGCTAAACCGTTCTCGCCAGAGACCCTTGCCGAAAGATGGGGTTGCTCGGCTGAGAAAGTGCGCGGTATGTACCGATCGGGCGAGCTGCCCGGTTTCCGTCTCGGCAAGCTCATTCGCATCCCTGCAAACGAGGTCGAGCGGTACGAGTGTCAGATTACACCCTCACTCGACACCGTGGAAAGTGGGCCGTCACCTATCGAGACGCAGACGGAACGCGCCGACGCATCACGACTGGCAAGGCTGACGAACGTGAAGCCGAACCCATCGGGCGCGAGATATGGCAACGCCTCACCGCTGCGCGAAGCGAACGGGTAGAAGACCTATGGCCCGCCTATGTCCGAGACCGCAAAGCCGATGGAGTGCTAACAGACCGCTTCGGGCCGATCTGGGCAGGACTGGCGCCACATTTTGGCAAGCGGATCGGAAGCGAGATAACGCGGGAGGACTGCCGCGCCTATCATCAGGTGCGAAAGCGCAAGGGCTATGCCGCCAGTTCGATCGCGACCGAGTTGGCATTGCTCCGCGCTTGCCTGCGATGGCGCTACGGGGCCGGTGCGCCGAACCTATGGGTTCCTCCAGCCTCCCCGCCGCGCGACCATTGGCTGACAAAGGATCAGGTTCGGGAATTGCTCGCAGCGACCGACACGCCGCATGTGCGCCTGTTCATTCGCTTGGCAGCTTCGACCGGGGCGAGGGCGAGCGCGATATTGGATTTGGAGTGGCACCGCGTCGATTTCGATTCGGGCACGATCGACTATCGTCCGGCAGGGCGCGAGGTAACGAACAAGCGCCGCACGGTCGTTCCAATGAACGAAGGCCTTCGCGCGGAATTAGAGCGGGCCTACAAGGGCAGACTGACCGATCACGTGATCGAGTTCGGCGGGAAGCCGGTCGGGTCGGTGAAGAAGGCATTTCAGCGCCTGACCGCCAAAACAGGCATCAAGGTTTCGCCGCATGTCCTTCGCCATACTTGCGCGGTTTGGATGGCTCACGACGGCGTTCCGATGTCGGAAATAGCGCAGTACCTGGGCCACACAAAGACGGCGATCACGGAAGCCTATTATGCCCGATATTCTCCGGATTATATGCGCCGCGCGAGTGCCGCGACAGAGTTCTAAAGTACGCCTGTACCAAAGGGGTCAGGCTGTACCTCGCTGAAAATGGCGGAAAAGGTGGTGCCGCTTACGTGACTCGAACACGTGACCCCATCATTACGAATGATGTGCTCTACCAACTGAGCTAAAGCGGCATTCCAGCCCGGCATGAACCGGGAAATTTATCAGATTGCACTGAGAACCCCTCAGATTCCAACTGGAATCAAAGGATGTTTTCACAACCGCGTTGGGGCCGATTGCAGTAGTTTTCCCTCAGATCAACCTATTTCTGCAGATACACGCTCACCCTCCGCATCCAAAGTGCGCCATCTATCGGGGAGGCAATGGGAATCCGGCGGCTGGCCGCAGAGGCACGTGGCCAAGGGGTAAGTTAGAAAATCAACGAGAGTTGTGCGTCGCGCATCAGCGTTGCCCGATTGATCAGTTCGAAAGCATGAACTCGGTCCCAACCACCCGGAACGATCTCTCGGACCCGCGCGGCACTCAGGAGGCGCGAGGTCCGCGTCGGATCCAGGTCGAGATGCTTCGCTATCTCCGAGGTTGCCACGACCTCTCCGGCACGTTTGGCGACAAGCTCAAGGGGAAATAGCTTTGGATTGATGCCCGTGCTGGCGATACCGTCCAGCATGCCGGAACTCGTCGCCGAGCAATTCAACACTTCATAAGCATCGGATTGGCAGATCTTAGATGACAAGCCGCACAAAGAGGGCGCCCCCTTGGCGGCCACTTTTCCGATGAGATCTTTCGCGGAACTTTCGTCGATCTGAAGCCGCTTGGCTAACTGATTATCATCTCCCGGCTCGAGCTTTGCCGAAATTCGGCCAAGCGCTACCGCACTCAGGACGTCACCCCAGGGCTTCAGTCTACCCGAGACCAGTCGCATCAGATCATATAAAGCGACCGTCGCAACGTGAGGTGCGGGCTGCTTCAGAGATGTCTCATCGCAGAAGCGATCGGCGGCTTGTTTAGAGAAGAAGTAGCCCGATCCCGGCAGGCTGAGCGCGGTGGGGATGAGGTGCCCCCGTATTACGCATTGCTCGATGGCATATGTCGGAAGCCCGAAACGCGAGGCAACCGATGATGCGCTCACTCGGGTTTTCCACGCTTCAGCGAATGCCAGCAATTCTCGCACCTGGAAAGCGGGAAGCAATCTATTACCATGAGCGCGATACCTCCGGGTGATCAGGCACGCTTCCCACGCGGCGCGAAGCGTGTCGTCTTCCAACCCTGAAATCGCAGAAGCCTCTCTTAGCCCGACGATCCGATCGAGTTCGTCGCCACAAGTTGAGTGGTTCATTGCCCTGATGCTCGCGTATTCCGCCTCGGCCGCATCAATAGCCGACTCTGCCCCCAAGGCTGCGTAGGTCTGCATTAGCGGCGGAAGGATCGGGCCTGTGGGTGACGCACTGAACTCTATGTCATCCAGACCAGTCGGCCAGCTTTGGACGGCTTTGCAAGCTCGATGGAGGCGGATCGCAGTGTTGCAGCAGCATGTCCCAGGTCACCGGGCAGAAGGGGAGGAACTTCAGCTCCCAAGCAGCGAGATGATATCCACGGTCACGAAGGAACGTCGGCGAATATCTCCTTGCACGGCTTTCGATGCTGCCTGCCGAAACGATCATTCCGAAGTATTCCCGGGCTCCGTTCTCCTTTTCGGGATATTGTCTGGCGGCTACCTCTTCGCGGGTGACGCCCAGCGCCTCCGCGAGTGCGCCGATATCGATGTCGGGATCCTCGGACACCAGCACCCGATTTCGGTGCTTGAGCCCGACTTCCCGCAGGACCGTCCAGCTGTTCGGCGCGCCGGCGAGTTCACAGGCTCGGGCCATGCCGCCTCGCAGGGATTCCCCGTCTCTGAAGGAGAAGGAAACCCTGTCCCGATAGAGCAGCCGACGAGGAGCCTCGTCTGTCGAACGTTCCCTGCGCAGCAGTTCCTGCGAGATATCGGCGAGAGCGAGCATGCTTCAGGCTGCTTCGAGGAGGAGGCGCTCTAGCGGGTTGGTATCGCACAGGCCGAGCGAGATCGACCAGTCATCGACTGCGATTACGAGATCGTCGACAGAGATGAAATCGCGGTCGTCGTGGATCGAGATGCGCAGCGCCTGTCTGACCACGCTCATGAGCTGGCCGATGATCCCGTCGCATGCCTGCCAGAGAGCCAACGCCAGTTCCTCATCGGCGAGGCCGGTCGGTTCGGCAATGATGCCGATCCGGATCATCTCTTCATCGAGCTTTGACAGGAATCCGATCCAGAGATCCCTGTCTTCGTCGACTGCCCAGTCGAGTGCTCCGAGACGACACGGGGCCATGGTCCGCATGAGGAACTCTTGGTCCTTGCTGATCATCTCTTCTGCCTTTTCGGTCCCGAGCAGGACGATCCCCACGTGTCCGCCATTAAGCAGCGTCTTGAGCTCCGCCGTGAGGCGCGGGCCGTAGGCCGATCCCTTGCCTCCCTCGTGCGCTTCATCGATCATGAGGAGATCTGTGCGGGCATGTCGCATCGCCTCGCAGGCGCGATCACGGAGGATTTCGAGGTCCTTTGTCGCCGGGAAGCCTTCGCCGAGGATTTTCAGGATCGCGCGATACATGTCGCTCGGCCCGCCACCACTGCCGAAACTCATGAAGACGACCGGCCGAATTCCTTCCTCGGCCCCTTCGTTAGCCACGTCCACGAAGGTTTCAGCCGCGGTGGTCTTTCCCGTGTGTGGCGGGTCGAAGACACAGATCGCTGTCTGCCTGCGTCCTTTCATTGCACGTCCAAGATCCTGAGCCTCTTGAAAGGTCAGCATGGCTTCGAGCTGGCGGGGATAGGGCAGCCGGATCGTGTTGAATGCCGCGATCGCCCGGGTCGCAGCAGTCGAGCGCATGGCCACCTTCTGGTCGCGCAGCGACCGGAAGGCATCCTTGATCGCCGGAGAGATGGTCAACTGATCAGCTTCAGTGACATCCTTGATTTCGGCCTTTTCGCTTTTCTTGCTCATCACTTCTCCTTCCATGTAAGGCCTCTTCCCGAGGATCGACGCGGCGGTGCCTCTCGCCGCGTTCTCGAGTTCGCTCTGCCGTTTTCATTGCGCGCGCGGACCGGGACACCCCTCTTCTTCGCGCGCTGCATCTGTGCCCACGTCTTGGGCGTCTGCTTCGCCATTTTCCTGGGCCGCGGGGTCATGTCTCCCGCGTCCTTGCGCCGACTTCCCGCAAGTGCATTGTCGACGACGCTCGCGTCCGGCTCGAACGGGTGGATGTCCTGGGAGTCGGTATCGGTCCGGGTCGCGACGGCGGCGGTGTCCTCGACTTCCTCGGGCGTGAGTTCGACGTAGCGCCGCAGTGACGCCGCCGTCGATTTATCCGCCAAGGCTCGGCCGAGGAGCTGGCGGTTTTTCACCGACGCCTTCTCATTCACGTTCGAGATCATGTCGAACAGCTTGGCGCGGAAAACCGCCTGCTCCTCCTTAGAGCAGAATTCGTCGGCCTCGATGTTCGCCAGCTCCATGCACTTCTCGTGCAACCAGACAGGAACGCCTTCCATGTCCGGATTGTCGCACTTGAGCGTTACCCAGCGCTTGTGCTCGCCGAATGGGATCCAGAGATGGACTACCCCGAGGTTATCTGGATCGAATTTCAGCTTGCCACGTGCGGTGACCTTGCGGTGCGGATTTTGGTTCCTGCGGGGCTGCTTCGGTGTGACGTCTCCTTCGGGAATGGCGCCGCGCTCGAAGAGCCCGACGATCTCACCCATTTCATGGCACGAATACCGGTTGTGCATGAAAACGACCCCGGTCGCGTAGACGGCAGCGTCGAACTTCACGCAGCCCATGTTGCGATCGAACTCGTCGAGATCCGCGATGACATTGGGCGCGCGAGTAGCGGTGGCCTTGCGCCACATCAGGAGAGGTTGCCGGCTCATAGGCCTTCGTGCCTTTGGATATTGTAAGTGAAGCATGCCCGATCGAGGAGGTCGCGCGCCGTGGAGATTGTGCAGAGGATCTGCTTGTCCGGATTAAATCCGAACTTGCGCATCAGCTCGATGTCGTAATTGTGGCTCGGCAACTTCTTGAACAGCATCTGGAGCATTGTCCCGATGGTTCTTTCGATGAGCGCCTTGTGAGTGGGATGCTCCTTCCCGGTGAAGTTGACCTGGATGTAGGCTTCCGCGCACGCGTCCTCGAAATGACGGGAGTGCGCGCCTGCGGAATTGTCGACCTTGATGCGGTCGGGACGGAGTCTGACGAAAGGCAGGTCCGGGAATTTCTCGAGCAGATCAGCGGGAACCTCCTTGATCGAGTTGGCGTGCCTGACGGTGCGCAGCAGGGAGGCGCTCGAAGCCGCCTCGGCGCACAGATCCCATCCGACCAATGCCGTTGTGCTGCATTCGGCCATCAGTGACATCGTGGCCGAGCCCATGCCGATGCCGGTGTCGTCATCGACGAGGAAGACGTTGGGGACGGGCGTTTCGTCGGCTTCACACAGCGAACCGAAGGACGGGCGCTCGCTGAACCCACCACCACCGTAGCGAGCGCGCTTTCCCCTCTCGGTAGTCGCGAGGCCGAAGAGCTTCGGGGTGCGCATATCGCGGACCCGGCGCCAGAAGGTGGTGTAGTGAACGGCCTTATAGGGTGTCGACGGCCTGGGATATTCTGCGGCCTCGTCGCCGACGCTCCAGGCTCCGTCCTCGCCTTCGATGAGCATCGGACGGTCGAGTGGTTTACCATTGTTGACCTTCCACAGGTCTGCGACGTAGCAATCGTAGAAGCTCTGGATCTGATTCTGATCGTTCGCGAGACAAGCGGACATGATGTGATAGAGGATCAGCTCGACCGGGTGTCTGCTGACGATCGAGCGCAGGTAGCGACCGGCCATCGACACGCCATCGCGGGGCTTGCGTCTCCCTGGCTCCCCTCGCTCTCGCATCCATTCGCGCACGGTTGTGGGATGCGGAACCCAGCCCGTGGGATTCAGTGCAATGATTTCCGGCTGGGCGATCGCTCGCCGGATGACCGGAAACATGGCGTCGTCGGACAGGGAGCCGCAGTTGTCGTCGCAGAAGAGGCTGATCGCGACCCGCAGCGGCGATTTCGCGTCCATCGTCCGGCACTGCTCGGCGTCCAGTTCCATGTTTCGCGCAAGCCGCCGGCTTTCGTTGCTGGAGGGCTTCGAGCGGAAGATGATGCCGTCCTGTGCGAAGATGGCATTCATCTCAGCCGTGGTGGGCTTGCGGGGATGTCCGTTATCGTCATCGACCATGAAGTCGGGATAGGAAGCGCCGTAGGGGGCACGATATGTGACCGCGTGGTCGGGATCGACGCGTTCGAAGTAGTAATCGCGGGCGAGGATCTCGACGGGATCCCCTTTCTCTTGAAGGTAGGCGAGAGGTGTTGTCATGCTGCTATCCCTTCAAATCCCGGCAGCGCTCGCGACGCGACGATCGGCGTGGGACTTAGAATGGTGCGGTCGTGGAATGGCTTATCGAAGTCGACGGTGAACAGTCCGCCGGCGATGAGACGCTCGACGACCGCATTGCCGTGCTTGCGATCATGCGGCGCGACGAGGCTGATCAGGTCGCCCCATCTCACCTGCTGCATTTTCGCTCGGACTGCCTGCGCTCGCGAACTCTCATCGTGGGTCAGCGCCATCGCGCGACGTCCGAATATGTTGGCGACGTTGTGTTCACGCCATCTCGAACCGCGAATATCCTCGAGGTAGCGGATGGAGAACTCCCAGCCACACCTGCGGACGAATTCCCGAACTCTCGCCAAGCTGACCTTGTCGTCGGTGCTGAGATCGTCCGGAGTGCGTTTGACCTCGACGATCTCGATCCGACCATCGCGGTAGAGGATCGCGAGATCGGGACGATAGGTGAAACGTGGCCCGCCGAATGCGATGTCGAATTTGTAGGGATGGCATTTGAACTGGACGATGTTGCCATCGACCTCGCACTGCATGGCGAGCAGTTCCTCTCCCCTTCCCTCGCCGACTTCCGTCATTCCGGTCTTCACCGAAGGCATGCGGAAACGCAGATGGAGACCTCCGCGCGTCACCACTGGTCTCTCCGTCCCGCCGTGGCGGAACACCACGATGTGGCCGAGCGGAGGATTATCGGTCTCGCCAGTGCCGGTCCGAACAAGCCGGCGACCGTCCGCTGGCTGGGCTTCATCCCGAAGATCGGGGATGGCCTGAGATCTTTGCGGATGGCTGATGGTCACGACACGGACCTCCCGCTGACCGGGGTCCACCGCCAAGGGGAGGTGCGCCGCGAACGCATCGCCGAGATGCTCGGGTGTCGGTTCCATCGCGGCATCGGCGGGATGGAGCGGGCTGAACCAACTCGCGTAGCGGTGAGATCCGCCCGAACGTAGTTCGTGTGCCCATGTTCCGCATTTTTCCGCTCGGCAGATCCGCGATCATGATCGCGCTCTGAATGCTCGCTATCAGCGAACGGGCATTCACCCTTCGGCTTCCTCTTGTTCGCCGGTGGTTCGATCTCAATGCTCATACACACAACTCCCTTAGTGCGTTGGCATTTAGAAAGTGCGTTTTAGAAAAGCAAGGAGATTCGCATTGGCATGTAGAATTTTTATGTTACCCCGGCAGGTATGGATGAAAAACTGACGTCAGCATTTTCGCTCGCCCGCCACTGTCATATGGTGGCAAGCGAGACATGAAAGGCGGCACATCGGTGTCGCTGCCCAGCTCGCTCCCGGCTACTGATGAAGAGGAGTGGAAGCTACTATCACCTTCCCGGCGCGATCTGGCGCGACGTCGGATCGATGCGATAGAAGGGTGGCGCGACGGTGAACTCGACATTGAAGAGGCATGCCGAACTGCGAACGTGAGCATCAGTCGCTTTTACAGGCTTGCGGCTGCCTGGCGCGACCACCCATCGCTTGGATCTCTCGCGGTGCGCCGAGGGTCAGGCGCGTCCGCTCGGGCTCGACCGTCCAAAGGCGAGGTCGTGAACGCTCTTCAAGCCGTTGTTGGTAAGGTCGTTCGCGCCCACGCCGATGCGTCTGTCGCGCAGTTGACCCGCCACATGGTCGAAGCAGCTGGAGTTGATCCAACCTCCGTGCCGAGCCCAATGGTCTTGCGCCGTATCGTCGAGACAGAGATTCGGCGCGTCAAGGCTACGGGCGAGGCAGGTCACGCTCTGCGCTTCGATTGTTCGGCTATCAGCGCCCCGCAGGGGGATGGTCGGCCTTGGATCTTGTTCGTCGTTCTCGACGTGGGCACGCGGATGATACTCGGCTGGCATGTCGCGGAGAGCGCCGTAGCGCTCCCAGGCTATCAGCGAGCGGCTCGCGATGCCCTGGCGAAACTTGACGATCTGTCCCCACCGATCTGGGCAACGCGACTGACCGAGGTGGAAATCAAGTCCGGGCTCGACAAGGAAGCGACTGCCAAGCTTGTCGAGCGCCTTGACGCAGCCATTGCCGGCAATGTCCAACACGCAGACAGCGACGCTCGCTTCGGTCGATATTTTAAGAAGCTGGTGGGCGGCAAGCTTGGTCTCCTGACCCTGACACCGGCAAGGACGTTGCGCGGAGATGCCCTGCCTCCGAACGGGGATATGACCCCATGGTCGCGTTCGGAGCTTGAGGCCCATTTCGCCATCAAGGCAGCGGAGTATAATGATGAGGTCATGCGAGAGAAGCAGGCTCTAGCTTCCGACGCCCTGAGCAAGATCCCTGCGGATGTGCTCGAACTACTTCAGATGGTTGCCGAGCTACAATGAATCGCACCTCACACCGGACGGCCTTCGCTTGGGACTCAGCCAACGGTAATGTCGAAGGAAACCTGGTTGGATCCGCAACGGCGGTTGTGATCGCTGACGGCCTGGTCGATTGTCGCCATTGCGAAATCTTCACTGATCGCCTCGTCCTGCCGGGAGAGGTTGGCCGCGGAGGTCTTCAACGCCTTCTGGATCTGAAACACGACGCGAATATCCGCCAGCGCGCCTCCGAAGGTCTGCGACATGATCCGCTGGAGCGACCGCGGGTGGCTCTTCAAGTCATCGAGGCCATCTATGCCCAGTGATGGGCGTGCCTCGTTTAGGTCATTCGGACTTAAAAGCAGTGGCCGGGCCATCGCCTTCGTCGAACGCTTACGAAGCAGTTCATCGACCAGGTCCCTGACAGAGGCCGGCCGTGCCGGGTCAAAGGAGACACGATGGGCGAGGATGCACTTTTCCGGCAACGCTACAGCCACAAGGACGAGTGGAAAGGCATCGGGATGCGCCTTCACCACCAACCGCGGCCACATTCGGCCAACCACGATGCGGGGAGCGCCCTCCGCATTCGCGGCCTGGGCATGTCGCTGGCGTATCCAGTTGTAGATCGTTGGGCGGGACGGTGGCTTGGCTCCGACTTCGACGCAACGCTGTTCGACGATCGGCGCCACTTTCGTCAGTTGCGCATCAGCGCCGCTTGCCTCGATGACTTCGGTCGCGATCGCCTTGGCACGTGGGTCGATGCCGTAGTTGCGCGTCGCTCTTCCCCGCTTGGTCACTACGAGCATCTTCGCATTCCGGTGTTCGCACCATGCCTTGACCAGCCGCTGAAACTGGTAACGCGTTATCCCGATCGAGCGAGCGAGGCGAATGGCATCCTCGCCGGTCGGAGACGGCAAGCTCAGATACTTGTCTATGGCGGCTAACCTGCGCTTGGCCTCGGGCACGCGCGTCGGCTCGATACCGGCAAAGTCCGGTTCAGGCATTTTTCCACTCCTAACTATTACAACTGCAAACTTTGGCTCATTCCACTCCCCTCCACCCCAAGAGGGTTGTCGGGCGTCTGCGACCGCGCGCGTTCACCGCGCCTCGATGCGACGGCCATTGAATGGATCGGAAGGTCCGGTAAGAAGTTCGAATGTCGGCACTTCTTCTTCTCGCAGCCGCAGTGTGCCGGCCGGCGAGGCTTTCACCTGCACCCCCGAAGCCGTGTGGGACGGCGATGGCCCCGTATGGTGCCAGGAAGGTCCTCGTATCCGGTTCGCCGGTATTGCAGCCCGCGAGCTCGACGGCTCCTGTTCCGATGGTCACCCCTGCCCCGCAGCCGATGCGATGGTGGCGCGCGACGCATTGGTCGACTTGATCGGCCGCCCCACCGGCACTGGGCGCCACGGTCATGTCCTCGTAGCGGGTCCTCCGATGCGATGTGTTTCGACCGGTTCTGCAGGAGGTGACCGGACAGGCGCATGGTGCACCTCGCCGAAGTCCGGTGATTTATCATGCGCTATGGTTCGCGGAGGTTGGCGACGCGGCGCCAGTCCTTGAAGCGGCAGAACATGCGTTCGACGACATTGCGCTGGCGGTATATTTGTCGGTCATGCTCGATCTGCACCTTGCGGTTGGACTTCGACGGGATGACCGGGATGGTGCCGCGTTCGATCAGCCAGGAACGCAAAGCGTTACTGTCGTAGCCTTTGTCGGCGACCAGATAGTCGGATGGCGGCACGGCATTGATCGTCTGGATAGCGACCTTGGCATCGTGCGTGTTGCCCGGCGTCAGCAAGAGGACGTGCGGGCGGCCCTTCTCGTCGCAGACGGCATGGAGCTTGGTGTTGCGTCCGCCTTTGGTGATGCCGATACCATGAGCCAAGGCCCCCCTTTTGCGCCGCCGGCGGTGCGGTGGACCTTGATGCAGCTGCTGTCGATGAAGAGCCTTTCAGGGACGCCATCGACCCCGGCGAGCTGGGCGAAGATCCGTTCCCACACACCTCGCTCGGCCCAGCGCCGGAAGCGGTTGTAGAGCGTCTTCTTCGGACCGTAGACATGTTCCGGGCAATCGCCCCAGCGACCACCGCTCTTCAGAGCCTGGACAATCCCGGAAAGCACGCGCCGATCATCGACCCTTGGCATCCCACGCGTATCGTTCGGCAAGAGCGGCTCGATCCGCGCCCACTGATCATCCGAAAACCAGAAGAAATCCGCCATTCACCAAGCCTCCTTGCTGGAGGCACGTGAATCACATTGCAGCGCCGGTGTGAATCCCGTTTATGGGTCCGGACCCTAATGACCCCAAGGATGGGCGGGGATCTTGCCGGTCGGTGCGCATACGGCCCTTCTCGGAGTTATGCGGCATCCTTGATCTTCTCCCTGTAGAAGCTCTTCATGGCGGCCTTGGGGATGATCTTGTCGCTGGGTGCCAGAGGTGCGAGGCCCTTTCGAGCGGTGTGCCAGGGGCCGCCCGGCTCCTTGGCGAGTTCGTCCAGCTTGAACGGCATGTAGCAGCCATAATCCCTCTGGATGCATTCTAGCATCTCGAGTTTGCTACCCTTGATCGTGCGGCTGTTCTCGATGTCCGGTAGGCTCGCGACATCCATGTGCTCGAAGCGCTCGTAGATCGCGGGAATTATGGGACCTGTGCCCCAGGCTTCGAATTCCTCTTCGAACATTTCGTGCCCGGTATTGGCCAGATACCAGGCCTGTGCGAAGTAAAGGAGCCGGTGGACAACGTCGGTGGTGATGACTTCACCCATCCTTCGGTCGATCCGATTGATAAACCAGTCTGCGACATCGTGGGCATCGATCTTACGGGCCATATCTTCCATCTCTTTGTTTTCCTTTCCAAGATGAACTTCAATCCCGAAATTTCCGTAAAAACAGTCCTCGGTTTATCGATGGCTAGATCCAGGCGTCGCCCAGTCGAAAAATGACGAAAACGCCTGAAGGCTGACCGCCCAGCACGCCGAGCGCGTCGAAGGTGCTACGATTTCCCAAGGCGAGCCCGCTGTCGCCTTCGAGGGAAGCGAACTGCTAGCCGCGTCTTGCGGTCACGGCTCGCAGACGTCTGGTTGTGTGCTAGATGGCGCGAATGGCGGTTTATTTCATTCTGGAAGAGAACGACGCTGATTGGCGAATGAAGATCGGGCGATCACGCAACCCGCAGGGTCGCGGTCGCGCCTTGCAGACCGGAAACTCGCGGCAGCTCAAATTGGTCGGTTGGATTGATGACGGATCCGACGCTGTGATGGAGGCTCGTCTGCATGCCAAGTATGCGTTGGCCAATGTGAATAGAGGTAGCGAGGTCGCGGCGCGGGAATGGTTCTACCTGCAACCGGCCGATATTCTTGCCGATCTCGCACACGCGGGTCGTTTCGGTTTCGTTGCCAAGAACGCGGACGCGTTCGAGATTGTGGGCTACGACCGCGATGCGGTTCCCGAGTATGTCGGCGTCTGGGACTGGGCAGACTTGGAGATCGACGAATGCTGCCCGTTCTGCGGTTGCTTTTGCGGGATGCATTTCCAGGACGCATCCTGGATGTATCACTGCATGAATTGTGACGCATTGACCGATTTCGAGGGAGGCGGAAACCTTCCCTGATGTGTGAAACGCCGAAGGCGGGACGACGGCGACGTGAGCAGCTGACTGAGTTCGGCGGCCCTGCAACCTTCTAAACTACCCCAGGCGCTTGGCTGTCACGGGCCGATTAGGGTCCTTCTTCCGACGCTAGCGCGCGGCGTTGCGGGCGACGCCCCTCCTGCGCCAATAACCGATTAAGCTTGGCTACGTCGCGCTCGATCCGACGCGTGAGACGCATGAGTTCATCGGCGCGCTGCACCGGAGGCGGAGGATACTGGTTCAGCCATGCGTCAATAGCGTCATGCATGCCATTCGTAAGAGCTGCGGTTCCTCGCACGACCTTGCTGTAATGCGGCTGCGTTATTCCGAGCTGCTCCGCGACCGCGTGCTGGGTGAATCGACGGGCCAGGCGGGCGCGCTCCATCTTTTCCAGAAGACTTCTTGCTGCCGAATCGGAATGCATATAATATGCATATATGCATTCTTTAGCCCTCTCAACCGACCAGATCGTCTACGCGTTGAAAGAAGAGGCATTCCTCGAATTGCGCTTGCCTCCCGCGTCCACCGGGGTCGGCATTTCGGAGTTACAATGGGGAATGCATGACCATCCCAAGACGCCGGCCTACTGGGCGGCGCAATCCTGGATGTGGGGGTTGGAGGCACCAGGGCATTACAAGCTCGGCAACTCTCTGGAGGACGAGATAATCGCTTGCCTTCTGGGTGGCTACGGCATTCCAGCCGAAGTCGGTATCGCCGCTTACGAGCGCATTAGATCCGAATGCGATGGACTTTATGAGGCCCTGGCGGATGAGGGCTTTGTGCTGGATCTGCTGAGCAGGCCGCTCGAGGTCAGGGGGCGGAAGGTGCGTTACAGGTTCGCGCGGCAGAAGGCGCACTTCCTGGCATCTTCGTTTCAGGCTCTGCCGGAGATCGACCAGGGTCTTCCCGATCGTGCTCTGCGCGACGGGATCATGACCCTCAAGGGAATTGGCCCGAAGACGGCGTCGTGGGTCGTGCGCAACTGGCGGGACAGCGACCTGGTCGCCATCCTCGATATTCATATCGTTCGCGCCTGCGAACATATGGGCCTCTTCGAGCCCGGCTGGACGGTGGAGCGTCACTATCTCGCCATGGAGGAAGCATTCCTCGCTTTTGCGGAGCTGATCGGAGCGCGCCCCTCGCTGCTCGATTCGGTCATGTGGAACGTCATGCGTGAATTGGCCAGGCAGCCAGTCATCGATCGCAGGCTGGAACCGACAGCCGATCTTCCTCTCTTTGCTTCGGTCAACTGAGTATTCCGCTGAAATGAACATGTTCGCGGTTGACGCGCGTGCGCACCGGACATCATTCTTCCTTTCAAGGGAGAAGTATAATGTCTGGAAGAGGGCCGGATTCGGGAACGGATCACAATCGCAATTCGATCGGCAGCGGTGGCTCACCTGGTAGCGGATCCGGAGCGGGTGGGGGCTCCGATGCTGACGACTGTCTCTTCGTCCAGACCGCGCCTCTCTCCAGTCCGGTCCCAGCCGTCGTTTCGGGCTTGAAGGTCGGCGATGTGCTTGAGGTGGATCTTCAGAATACTCCCTCCGGTAATCGCTTGGTGGTGAGCACCGCGGGCGGACAAGCTGCAGGTTCGCTCACACACCCCGGCCACTTGAAGATCATCCAGTGCATTGGCACCGGACACATCTACAAGGCGACGGTCGTCCAGAAGACGGGCGCCCTCATTGCCTTGAGGATCGAACCGAAATGACCGCTGTCGTCGGCGGTGTTTACGCCGAGGAATGCCTCGAACCGTTCTGGAACGATGTATACGGGTCGGGCGGCCGCGCGGCAGCCGCGCTTTCGGGCTGGTGCGATGATCTGAAGCTCGTCACCTATCGGTCATCGGCGTTGGCAGATGGGCTGGAAAACCTGTCGGCCATCTATGGTTTCCCGATCGAAGGCCCCGAGGTCCGGGATGCGGTGAGTTTTCGATATATCCATTCTCTCGATGAGCCCAGGATCGCACCTCGGCCCGATTCCATTAGCGTCCACCCACCGATCGAAGTCAGCGGCGACGTCGTTCTACGGTTCGGAATGCTCGAAGGGGATGCGAGGGTGACAGCCCGCCGGGCAGTTTACGACCCGCAATCGGCCTTCGATCCCCGGCCGTTCCACGAGAATGGATCCACGGCAGACGAGCTCGCCCTCATCCTCAACGCTTTCGAGGCAAGGCGGCTGACGAACGAGACCGAGCCCGAACGCATGGTCGAAGCATTGATCGAGAAGCAGGATGCCAGCATCGTGGTTCTCAAGCTTGGCGGTCATGGAGCGATAGTCGCGACGCGAACTTCGCGAACCCGGGTTCCTGCCTACCGCAGCGACACGGTATGGAAGCTGGGCGCCGGGGATGTCTTCTCGGCTGCTTTCACAAAGTTTTGGGCATGCGATGGCCTGGAACCCACGGAAGCTGCCGATCTCGCTTCGAGGTCGGTATCCGTATATGCATCGACCCGCTCATTGCCGATCCCCGCGAAGAAGGAACTCGCGGCGCTGGACCTCTCGCCCGTCACGCCGTCGAGCGGACGGGTTTACATCGCAGCACCGTTCTTCACTTTGGCTGACCTCTGGCTCGTCGAGGAGATCAGGCAGCGTCTGCTCGACATGGGCGTTGGCGTTTTCTCGCCGTTGCACGATGTTGGCTTGGGAACGGCGCAGGAGGTCGCGCTGCGAGACCTCGAGGGACTGGACCAAGCCGATGTCGTGTTGGCAGTCCTCAGCGGTTCAGATCCAGGGACGATATTCGAGGTTGGATATGCGGTGGCGAAAGGCAAGCCCGTCATCTGCCTAGCCCAGAACATGCGCGACGAGGATGCCAAGATGCCAGAGGGCAGCGGGGGCCTGATCGTATCGGATCTCGTGACCGCCATCTACCATTCGATCTGGGCGCTGGCATGAAGGGACTGCTTCTCTCGGGCGGCATGGATTCGATTGCGCTTGCTTGGTGGCTGAGGCCCGAGCAAGCCATCACCGTCGATTACGGACAGCTTGCAGCGATCGCCGAAACGCGAACCTCGCGTCAGGTATGCGAGGAGCTGGGCATCGGGCATACGGTCATCGAAGCGAGATGTCCCGAGCTTGGCTCGGGCGACATGGCGGGCGACGCGCCGCACCAACTGGCGCCGGTTCCCGAATGGTGGCCATTCCGAAATCAGCTGCTGGCAACATTGGCCGGCATGAAAGCCGTTCAATTGGGCGTAACGGAGCTGATATTCGGAGCGGTTCGAGGCGACGGTTCGCATGCCGATGGCCTTCCCCGGTTCTTCGAAGACCTGGACCGGTTGATGTCCGGGCAAGAGGGAGGCCTGAACGTGACAGCGCCCGCGATCGGGATGTCCACCGAAGAGCTGATCGTGAAGTCGAAGGTTCCGCGATCCGTCCTGGCATGGGCGCATTCCTGTCACAGGGGCGATCTGGCCTGCGGCGACTGCAGGGGCTGCTACAAGAACGCGGAAGTGATCGCGAACGTATATGGGGATCTTTGACGAGCCTCGACCGGTCGCGGGCGTAGAAGCTCCGACGAGATCCTGGCCGGCGTTCGAGCACGTCATTCCTCTGACCCGGCGGATCCTGACCGGTTCTGACAATTTCTTCGAGGTATTGGCTAGGCGCGGCTCCGCGCTGGGAGGTTCTGTCAGCGAGCGCGAACTGTCCTCTGTTCTGTGGCATGCTATGCTTCTTCGAGAACGGAACAATAATTCGAGATTCGGCGAGTGGGAGAGCCGCGCGGCCCCGTCCGCAGGGGGTCTCCACTCGCTCGGCATCGCCTGTCTTCCCATCGACGGCTCGCCTTGGTGCGGATTATATGATCCTGAAGCACACGAACTTCGGAGCTCCTCCTCTTTCGAAACCGCCGTCTCGCTCAATCGGAGCGAGATAGACGAGATTTTGAGCTCGAAGCACGGGATCACCCTTCAATTCATCGGTGATCGTCGACGCTACGAAGCGTGTTACCAAAATTGGGAATCGCTGTTCTGGCGGGACGCTGGGGCACTTCTCGGTATCATCACGATGATCGCAACCGCGCTGGATCTCGAAGCGACGCCTGTTGGGCGAAACGGAAGCGACATCGTCGCGGCAGCTGGTTTCCCCACCGAATACCTGGCGGGCGGTGCAATCCATATCGGCTCTGCAGGGACAACCGACGAGACTGGCAAGGGGCATTAGGAAGCGGGCTATCCGCGTAATGGCGAGCCGGTTTCACCGTCAGCGTCGAGAAGCGACGAAGGGCGAGAGATCCGCGACCGATGTGATGACGTCGAAGGCCTGTCGCAAGGCGGCATTGAATTGCATCGGGACCAGTGACGACGTGACGAGCGCGGATACCAGAGAGACATCCCCGGCCTCCAGGCGGGTGACTTTCGCTAGGTCTTCGAGATGATCCCTCAACACCGCAATGCGGTCCGTGTGCTTGACCGTCGGCCCCCTTTTTGCGCCCTCCGCCGACCTCGGTGAATATTCCGAGAGGCGTTCGGCGATTTCGCCGACCGTCCGGTCGGCGCGGAGACGTTTGCATTCTATGGCGAAGACGCGGCCGTCAGCGGGTCGCCAGGCCAACACATCGACGTCGCCGTTTCGCTTCGTGCCTCCCAGCCGCGTCATATCGACCTCGGCGATTGCCTCCAGCCCCATTGCTTCAAGGTCGTCTCTGACCTTCTGGTTGAACGCGTGCCCCCTCTCGTCAATGACAGCGCCTATCCAGCTCCGCATCTCATCACTGCGATAGAAATCGACGGGCAGTCCGCCCGAATGCGCACGCAGAGCGTAGGTCAGGGCATGGTCCAGGAGGATTGGGGACCGCACAAGTTCGGGATTGTCTCTACCGTCGAGATTTATGACCGGCCGCGCCAGAAGGCTGAGGCGGCGCGCATGGCGCCACGGCCACCAGTCCCTGGCGGTCGCGCCCTCGGGCTTCTTCTCGTCCCACTTGGGCCGAGGTCGCAGCGACCATGCATCGAGAAGAGCACCAATTCCGTCTCGATCGATTTCGAGCTTGTCCTTGGCTAGCTGGACCAGTTCGGAACGACGCATCCGCACGATGTCTCCGCCTCGTTCGAGTGCGATCAGACCGACGAATGACACCATGTCGGCCATGCCCAAGGGATCGACGCCGTATTCGGCCAGGAACGCTGCATCGAATGCCGCGTCCCTCTTTTCCGCATACTCGTCCCGCTCCAATGTTTCTGCACGTCGATATATATCAGCGTAATCGCCAGCAGCGGCTTCGAATTGCTCCTGGGACGATGCACGCAGGTAAGGGGTATGAACTTGTTCGGCGAAATCGTTTTCGAAGCGGAGTGTGCCATTCGGCATCACCGCGAGTTCGGAAGCGAAGCCATGGTGGATCTCGTCACTTCGGGACGCGATCGCATTCATCAAGGAGATTTCCGCCATCATCTGATCGAAGTCGTAGACCGAGCACTTGCGCCCATGCTCCGTAGGCGAGGTGCACAGCGCCATTTCAGCCAGGACCCGTGAGCACAGTCCCGCTTCGGCTCGCTCGCTTTCAAGGTTGATGGCGACCCGGACACCCTCTTCGGGGAGGTGGAGCGAGAGAACCGCCGCAGCCGTCGTTCGCCATCGGTTCCTGTCCTTGTCCACCGCATGATGATGGCGAAGCGCCATCTCGATAACGTTGGCCCTGTCCAGGTCTTTAAGCCTCGTTCGGATACTGGCCCATAGATCGTCCACCAAACCAGCGAGGAACTTGGTTGCTTCGAGGCCGCGAACTACATTCGTTTCGTCGTCGGCACCGACGCTTGCCAGTCCGACTTCGGCCCACGCCCGGACCTCCGGTTGCACCTTCCGAAGCGGATGATGGACGGCTTTGGCGATCACCATCTGCGTGATCGTAGCAGCGTTGAACACGTGAAGATGGCGCGCTGCGTCATCCTTGACTATCTCGCGTTCCACCGCATCAGCGCACGCAGACGGGTCTTGGTTTGCCAGGCCGGCGGCACCCGAGGCGATCGCCCGCACCATCCATCGGTCGCCCTGATTACCCGGTTGGCCGAAAGAACGAAGATAGGGTTCCGCGCAGGAGATCCGGATCGTCCCGCCGCCGAGGGAGACATTGGGCGGCTCGATTTTTCCTTCCTCTGCCAGCAGTTCCTGCTCATCAATCCGTCCGAATGTCAGGACTACCTCGATATGTCTCGGCAATTCTTCACCCAGATGGATTTCGAGTTCTGGCGCAAGCGGGATGAGCCAGTTCTGTGCCATGTCCCATACTCGAAAGGGGAGCGATCCGGCAGTGATTGGGTCAATGGCCTCTACCGTCAGCCACCACGTTGTCCTGCTGCCCTCTATTGCGACTGCAGGGTGGCCATGACGCAGATCGTCAACGCTTACGAACGCGCTTTCGGTGCTGGCCGCCTCGAACAAGGGCAACGCGGAAGGGCGCTGCACCTCCGCCCGATAGCCTCTCGAAGGACGCGCGACGCTATGCTTGTCGAGCGCCTGCCGAATCCGGATGCGCAGCTTGCTGAGATGATCGGTTCCCATCTGGATCATGGATGGCGCCGAGTGATCGACCTGCTCGGGCAGAAGCGTGAAATCCTGCTCTTCGACCATGCCGTAGAGGTTCATGAACCCATTCGGATTGAACAGCTGGATGCCTCGCCGTGCGAGTTGATCCTCCTGCTCGAGAACCCTGAAAATGCGCAATGCATCGATCTCCCCGGCGGATGCCAGAAGCGAAAGGTCGTCGTAACCAAGCCCGACGATCTGCCAGCAGTCTGGAGGTCTTCCGTGATCGGCGACCACACCGCGGCCCTGTCCACCGAAGACCAGCAGCGTCATGCCGCGCAAGTAGTCATCGCGCGCGCTGCACTCTGCCGCTGCTTGCCTCATCAGCCTTCGGACAGGCGCTGAAACGTCCTGGACCGAACGGAAGCCTTCCGCGATTACGTCATCTGGGCGGTCCGGCACAAATATGACCTGACAATAGGCTCCCGCATCGAACCTGCATAACTGGACCACGCAGTGACTTTGGACATCCGACCAGGGTGGAGCGGCAGGGCTCAGGTCGAGTCCGCGCACAGCGTCCCCTACCGCCCCCAAGAATTGATGTTCGGTTAGATGTCCTTCGTAAGCATCCCCCGCTTGGTTATCCCTCGCGAGTTCCAGTGCGCGGCGGCGGACCGCCGCGCCAATTGCCGTGGGAAGCAGCACCACGATGCCATCTTCCGTTCGCGAGACGGGCCACCGCTCGAGGCTTGTCCAGTTGATGGTTTCGTTCCGCAAGAGCTGCGGATCGATGCGCGAGAAGTCGAAAGGGAGAAGGTCGAACGGTTCCACACCGATCGCGCGCAGTTCCGCCTCGGTGAAGGTGACAGCTGCGCATGCACGTAGTGCCTTCGCGGTATCGAACCGAAATCGGTCGCGCGCCTTGCCCTCACCAGCTTGGTAGCGTCGCAGTCCTGCTCGCTCCGCCACCGCCTCGCCAATTGCCAACAACGCGTTTGCCTGCCGCATTCCGTGCTGGGCCCATTCGTGACCATCTGCGATTGCGCTGTTGAGCGCAGAGAGACAGCTCTGGGTATAGGCGGCGTTCGCTTCCCAGGTTCCTTCGAGGATGCGGAAGTCGCCGGCCCCTGTGGTAATGTTGGAGACGAAGACGTCTTCGGAGGGATCCTCCAGACGCCATACGGCCCCGCGCGCGAGGTCATTATTGAGGAAGTCGCGGATCCGCGCAGCCGAGGGTTTTTCTTGTCCACCGCAGTGTGCAGCCGCCAAGTGGGCGAGCACTTCCAGTCGAAGGATACCGCCTTGAAGGCTGGGATCGACCATAAGCCCTGCGACCATGCCGCAAGTTGCGTTTCGATCGAGCTTGCGCAGCCGTCGGCACAGCCGCTCATGCGTCGCCGTTAGAGATTCGATATCGAGGACCGCTCCCGCCGTCGCCATTGCTTCCAGTTCCATGCCACGTAGATGGCTGGGCTTGTCGCGTTAGGCAATCGGACACGCTCGTCCGGTAATATAGCTACGGTATACTACCCGACTCCTGACATGATTGACGCCGAGGAAAGTCGACGTGCGCACGCAGGGAATTCTGGGGTTGTTGCGGTTATGTAAAATGAATGCAGATCACAGCCCTCCAACGCTTGCTTCGCGCCGCACAATCGTATACCGCAAGCGCGATGCGCCAGGTTCGCTTCCTGTTCTTGTTGATACTGCTGGTAGTCTCGCATGGCGGGCTGCCTGGGGCGATTCCGCATCTCGAAGCGGCTCATGCGCATGATACGGTTAGTGCAGCGCACGCGCATGACCACAGATCCGCAGATGTGGTCGAGGTTGAGCCGCAATCGGACGCATTTGCTTCGGACGAGCTTGTCCCACATGCTGCGTCTCACTCGCATGGCTCTATCACTTTGCCAGATGACGCTGCGCTTGTGCCGAATGGCACGCTTTCGAGGGTTCTTCTGCGTCCTGGCGAATCTGCCCCCCTCGTCGGCTATCCGTCGGCCCCTCTGACGCAACCGCCTTCAGCCTGATCTCTGAATTCGGCCCGGTTTTCGGGCTGCTTTTCGTTCAGATGATCAGGAGTAATTTATCATGCACGTGTCCACGCGTGCCGCCCTTTTGGCGGCCACGTTGCTGTGGGCGAACGCGGCATCAGCCCAAACGTTCACCCTAGAAGAGGCCGTCCGAAACGCGGTCGCTCACTCACCCCAAGGCGAAGCGGTCGCCGCGCGCCTCGATGTTCTGGATGCGGCCAGAGCAGCTGCCGACACCCGGCCTGCGCCGTCCATTGATGGGACAGTAGAGAACATCGGGACGCCCGGCTTCTCACAGTGGCAGGTCGACGGAACCTACAACCAGCGCATTGAGCGTGGCGGCAAGCGCGCTGCCCGGGTCGGCGTGGCCATGGGTGACATCGAATTGGCTGAAGCCGAGGCCCTGGTCAGGCGCCTGGATCTCGCGCGCGAGGTTCAGGAGCTGTATGTCGAGGCCCAATCCGCCGCGCTGACCCTTGAGCTGGCCAAGAGCAGGGTCGAGATTGCCGAGACGCTCGCCAAGGAGGTCCAGCGAAGGGTCGACGAAGCACGCGATCCTCTGTTTGCCGGCACACGCGTCCGCACGCAGTTGGCAGAGGCCCGTGTAGACCTCGGTCTGGCCGAGCACGCCTACACGGCGGCCTTGGCACGCTTGGCCCTGCTGACCGGCGGTGATCCCGAAGGGATGGACGTCGTGACTACCGGCTTTCTCGATCCATCAGAGGTCGTAGTCGGGCCGGTCGATCTGACGCCGGTCGATCTCGCGGTATTCGAAGCACGCCGCGATCGTGCAGACGCGAACTATCGACTTCAGCGGGCCAATTCTCGCACCGACCCAACCGTCTTCGCTGGACCACGTGTCTTCGGCAACGGGGATGTTGCTCTGGTTGCCGGGTTCTCACTGCCCCTTCCTAATCGCGCTCTGAACCGTGCCAATATCGATCGCGCAGCTGCGGAGCAGCGGCAGGTCGAGGCCGACCTGGGCGTGGAGCGGTTCGAGCTTCGGCGACGGATCGCATTGGCCGCTGAGCGTGTCGAAGAGGCCCGTCATGAGGCCGAAGCGATACAGGAGGCGGTCGTTCCTGGAGCGGAACAGACGCTCCGGGAGGTGAGGGCTGGCTACAATCGGGGAGGGTTTACCTTCCTCGATGTGTCCCTCGCCCAGACGGCCTTGCACGACGCCCGTGTGCGGTTCGTCGACGCTCTGGCGGAATATCATCAGGCCAAGGTCGATTACGATCGACTGACTGGCCGCTTCATCGAAATTGTTGGGGGATACTGATCATGCGCAAGACGCATTTCTTCCTTGCTGCCTTGTGCGCAGTGACACTTAGCGCCTGCGGGCAATCTGACGGCAATCCGGAGTCCACCGAGGAACAGGCCGCGGCGGAAGGGGATTACGAGCGCGGGCCCCATAACGGCCGGATGCTCCGGGATGGCGATTTCGCCATCGAAGTCACGGTATTCGAGGACGGCGTGCCTCCGGAGTATCGTCTCTACGCCTACCGTGATGACGAACCGGTCGATCCCAAGACGGTCCGCGCGCGGGTTATGATCACCCGTTTGGACGGGGAGAAGACGACCTTCGAGTTCGAACCGGAACAGGATTACCTGCGTGGCCAGGGTGTTCTCATCGAACCGCACAGCTTCGATGTGGTTGTGGTGGCCAACGAAGGCGACACTTCCCATCGGTGGGCGTTCGAGTCCTATGAAGGCCGTGTCCAGATTGCTGACGAGGCAGCACGCGCGGCCGGGATTCGAACCGAAACGGTCGGGCCGCAGCAGATCGGTGAAACTATCGAGATCATCGGCCGTGTCGAGCTCGATCCTTCGGGGAGTGCCGAAGTAGGCGCCAAGTTCCCCGGCCCCGTGGTCTCACTGCACGCCAATCTCGGCGATCGCGTTTCGCGAGGTGCGTTGCTTGCGCGGGTGGAGAGCAGCTCGTCGCTGCAGACTTACTCGATATATGCGCCGATCTCGGGGGTTATCACCCAGCGGGACTCCAATGTCGGCGACATTGCCGGCAGCGACCCGATTTTCGTCATCTCCGACCCATCGCGCACTGTCGCCACGTTCCCGATCTTTCCACGAGACATCGAGCGGGTGCGTCCCGGACAGGCGGTTCAGATACGAGGCCTGGAAGGCCAACGTGCACAGGGTTCCCGCATCCGGGATTTCCTGCCGTTGGCGGAAGTCAGCAGCCAGGCGGTCACCGCCCGGGCGTCGCTGCCGAACAGGGACGGTTTCTGGCGTCCTGGAATGGCCGTCAGAGGCTTGGTCTCGGTCGATCAGCGGCGGGTTCCTCTCGCCGTTCGGACGGATGCCATTCAGCAGTTCCGCGATTTTCGGGTCGTTTTCGCCAAGATCGGCGAGACCTACGAGGTTCGGATGCTCGAGCTTGGCCAGGAAGGTCCTGAGTGGACCGAGGTCCTCGGCGGCATCGAGGCGGGCACCGTCTACGCATCCGAGAACAGCTACGTGATCAAGGCCGACATCGAGAAGTCGGGCGCGAGCCACGATCACTGAGGAGCGCGATTCCATGTTAGAGAAGATAGTCGAGCTGTCGATCAGACAGCGTTTCGCAGTGCTTGCGGCGGTATTGATTTGCGCCGCCGTGGGCATCTACAGTTTCGGCCGGCTCAAGATTGACGCCGTGCCGGACATCACCAATGTCCAGGTGCAGATCAACACGTCCGCGCCGGGATTCTCTCCGCTCGAAGCCGAGCAACGCATCACTTATCCGGTAGAAACCGCGATCGCGGGGCTTCCGGGCCTTTCATACACGCGATCTGTTTCTCGTTACGGACTCAGCCAGGTCACGGTCGTCTTCGAGGACGGGACGGATATCTATTTCGCCCGGCAGTTGGTCAACGAACGGCTTCAAGGGGTCCGCTCGACCCTGCCGGAAGCGGTTGAGCCTGAGCTCGGCCCCATCGCGACCGGCCTTGGCGAGATCTTCATGTATACGGTGGAGGCCGAGCGAGGTGCGATCAAGCCCGATGGGTCGCCCTATACCGCGCAGGACCTGCGGACGCTTCACGATTGGGTCGTCAGGCCACAACTGCGAACGGTTCCGGGCGTGACCGAGGTCAACTCGATCGGCGGCTACCGCAAGGAATACGTCGTTGCGCCTCTTCCGGAAAGGCTGGCCGGTTTCGGCCTGACCGTGGAGGATGTGATCGATGCCCTCGAGAACAACAACGCCAACGTGGGCGCTGGCTATGTCGAGAGGTCCGGATCTCAATACCTGATCCGCGTTCCCGGGCAGGCCGAGGGCGAACGCGACCTGTCCGGAATCATCGTCGACTATCGTGACGGCGTTCCCATTCGGATCGCTGATGTGGCGGACGTCGAGATCGGATCCGAGATCCGCAATGGCGCAGCCACGAAGGATGGCCGCGAGGTCGTCCTCGGCACGATATACATGCTGGTCGGTGAGAATGCCCGTGATGTCAGCGTTGCGGTGGCCGAACGCTTGGAGGAAGTGAACCGTTCGCTCCCTGGCGGCGTGGTGGCCAACACCGTATACGACCGCTCCGAACTGGTCGAGGCGACCGTGTCCACGGTCGAGAAGAACCTCGCCGAAGGTGCGCTGCTGGTGATCGTCGTTCTGTTCGTCCTCCTGGGCAACTTCCGGGCCGCACTCATCACCGCTGCCGTTATACCGCTATCTTTCCTCCTGATGATCACGGGGATGGTCGAGAACAACGTTTCCGGCAATCTCATGAGCCTTGGCGCCTTGGACTTCGGTCTGATCGTCGATGGGGCGGTCATCATAGTGGAGAACTGCCTGCGGCGCTTTGGTGAGGCCCAGCATTCTCTCGGAAGACTGCTGAATCGCGATGAGCGGTTCAAACTGGCGGCCCGCGCATCGGCGGAGGTGATCAAGCCGAGCCTCTTCGGCATCCTGATCATCACCATCGTCTACGTCCCGATCTTCGCTCTGGAAGGGGTCGAGGGTAAGACGTTCCACCCGATGGCCATCACGGTCGTGATGGCGCTCACAGCCGCCATGGTCCTCTCCCTGACCTTCGTCCCAGCCGCAGTCGCGACTTTCGTGACGGGCAAGGTCGAGGAGAAGGAGACGCGGGTCATGAGGGCTGCGAAGTCGGGCTATCAGCCCATGCTCGATTTCGCCTTGCGTTCACGCAAGGTGGTGCTCGCTGGAGCGGTTGCCTTGGTGGTCCTTGCCGGGTTCGGCGCCAGCCGGATGGGTTCGGAGTTCATCCCGAACCTGGATGAGGGAGACATCGCGCTGCACGCGCTACGTATCCCCGGGACGAGCCTCAGCCAGGCCGTCGCCATGCAGACCGCGTTGGAGAACCGGATCCGCACCTTCCCGGAGGTCGATCAGGTATTTGCGAAGATCGGCACGGCGGATGTCGCGACCGATCCCGTGCCGCCATCGGTGGCGGACACCTTCGTCATCATGAAGCCTAGGGAGGACTGGCCCGACCCCAGGAAGCCCAAGGAGCAGCTCGTCGCTGAGATGAACGAGGCGGTCCAGCAGGTGCCGGGCTCGCGCTACGAGTTCCTCCAGCCGATCCAGATGCGCTTCAACGAACTGATCGCAGGCGTTCGTTCCGATGTCGCGATCAAGGTCTTCGGAGACGATCTCGACCAGCTCGCCGCCGTGGCGGCTGAAGTCGAGGGAGTGGTCTCTTCGATCGAGGGATCTCAGGATGCCCAGACCGAGCAGGTGACAGGGTTGCCGTTTATTCAGGTGCTCCCTGATCGTGTGCGTCTGACCCAGCTCGGTTTGAACGTCGATGATGTCCAAACTGTCGTATCGACCGCGATCGGCGGCGCGGAGGCTGGTCAGATCTTCGAAGGCGACAGGCGTTTCGATATCGTCGTCAGGTTACCCGAGGAGATGCGCCAGGATCGGCAGGTTCTCGAACGTCTTCCCATCGCTCTCCCAGGAGGTGGATCGGTCCCGTTGACGGAAGTCGCGACGATCGAGAACGTTCAGGGCCCAAATCAGATCAGTCGCGAATCCGGTAAGCGTCGAGCTGTCGTCACCAGCAACGTGCGGGGCAGAGACCTCGGGTCCTTCATCGCCGAGGCTCAGCAACGGATCGACGCTGAAGTCGATCTGCCCGAGGGCTATTGGATCGACTACGGCGGAACCTTCGAACAGCTGGAGTCGGCCAGTGCTCGGCTGCAGGTCGTCGTCCCGATTGCCCTGCTGCTGATCTTCGGCCTGCTGGTCGCTCTGTTCCGCTCGGTGAAGGACGCTCTGGTTGTCTTCTCGGGAGTGCCGCTGGCCCTGACCGGAGGTGTCGCTGCGCTCATGCTGAGAGGGATTCCGTTCTCGATCTCGGCAGGCGTCGGCTTCATCGCCTTGTCGGGCATTGCAGTGCTGAATGGCGTGGTGATGCTGACCTTCATTCGCCAACTAATGGATGAGGGTAGGCCGCTCGACATTGCAATCAAGGAGGGCGCCATGGCCCGGCTGAGGCCTGTCCTCATGACGGCCTTGGTCGCCAGTCTCGGGTTCGTCCCGATGGCCCTGAATGTCGGACTCGGTTCGGAGGTGCAGCGGCCGCTCGCGACGGTGGTGATCGGCGGCATCGTATCGGCGACGGCCCTGACGTTGCTCGTCCTGCCTGCCCTTTACCGGGCGGTCCGTGGCGACCGAGCGGAGGTGTCAACCGCCGACGACACCGAAACACCCCCCAGTATTCAAACTGCAGGCTGAAGACGGTCGGGCCGTCCGCGTGGAGCGATCCCGCAGGCGGTCCTCCCCTGCAATCGGAGAAATAGATGATGCAACTGACGAAGAAACTTCCGGCTCAGACACTGACGCGCCTGTTCGCGCTGTCGGCTGTTCTGCTGATATTCCTCGCTTCCGGAGCCGAGGCCTGGGCCCACAATGTCGCAGAAGGCGACAAGGGCTATATCCAGGAAAGCAGCGGCACGCTGATCCTGCCCTTCATCTACCTGGGCGCCAAGCACATGGTGACCGGCTACGATCACCTTCTTTTCCTCTTCGGTGTAATCTTCTTCCTCTACAGGCTGAAGGACGTCGGAATCTATGTGACGCTTTTCGCGATCGGCCATTCCACCACTCTGTTGTTCGGCGTCCTGACCGGTATTTCTGCCAACGCCTATCTCATCGATGCCATCATCGGCCTGTCCGTGGTCTACAAGGCGATGGACAACCTTGGAGCCTTCCAGCGCTGGTTCGGTTTCCAACCCAGCACCAAGGCGGCGACCCTCGTCTTCGGGTTCTTCCATGGCTTCGGTCTGGCCACGAAGATCATCGAGTTCGATATCGCGGAAGACGGTCTCGTTCCCAATCTTCTCGCATTCAACGTGGGAGTGGAGATCGGGCAGCTTCTCGCACTCGGCATGATCCTTATCCTGATGGGATTCTGGCGCCGGACGGGAAGCTTCATGAGCCACGCCTTCGCAGCCAACACCGTTCTCATGGCCGCCGGCTTCATGCTCGTCGGTTACCAGCTCGTCGGCTTTGCCGTCGCCTGAATTCTTGCATTCTGGAGTATAAGATATGTTCAATTCCCAACGTCCCTCGTCCAATGATCTACCGACCACCCGGCAGTTGCTGAAGGCCACGGGTATCGCTGTCGTCGCGGCGGGCACGCTTCTCGTGACTGTGGTGCTCCCGTCTGAATACGCGATCGATCCGACCGGAGTAGGTCGAGTCCTCGGCTTTGCTGAAATGGGCGAGATCAAGCAGCAGCTTGCTGCGGAAGCGGCGGCCGATGAGCAGAACGCTGCGGTCGCAGAGGTCCGCTCGATAGCCGTTGCGCCGGACTCCGAAGGAGAGGCGGAGGGTCGTCAGGATATCACCGAGTTGACACTTGCTCCTGGCGAGGGGGCAGAAGTCAAGGCAGTAATGTCCGATGGCGCTTCTCTGCGGTATGAATGGTCTGTCGCAGGTGGACACGTCAACTACGACACGCACGCCGACGCACCGGGCGTTTCCTACCACGGCTATGATAAGGGTCGGGAGTCGACAGGTGAGTCCGGGACGCTTGTCGCCGCGTTCGATGGCAGCCATGGTTGGTTCTGGCGTAATCGATCGGGGGGAACGGTCACCGTCACTCTTAGGACGGAAGGCGCCTATGCCGAGATCAAGCGCGTCGTGTGATCATCCCGAACTGGGTCGCGACGGGCCTTGACCTGGCTTGGCTTGGATACGGAGGACTGTTCGCGGCCGCATTCGTCGCCGCGACGGTCCTTCCGGCCCAGTCGGAGGTCGTGTTGGCCACCATGCTGATGTCCGGACGCTATGAACCCTTTGTGCTTCTCCTGACCGCGACCTCGGGTAACGTCTTGGGTTCGGTGCTCAATTGGTATTTGGGGCGCAATCTCGCGCGGTTCAGGAACGCAGCGTGGTTCCCGTTTTCCTCTGCATCTATGGACAAGGCGGGAGCGCGCTTCTCTCGATACGGCCATTGGATTCTGCTTTTTTCCTGGGTTCCCGTGATCGGCGATCCCCTGACATTGGTCGCCGGAGTCTTGCAGGTCCGTTTTCTCATCTTCGTGGTCATCGTGATTGTCGCCAAGTTCATGAGATATGCTGTTCTCGCGGCATCGATTCTGGGTTGGGCGCTGTAGGCCCGTGGAGAATTCGAAATGTTGAGTGTTCTGACCAATAGAACCTATCGGCACCTGCTCGCGGCGCAGGTCATCGCGCTGGTGGGGACGGGCCTCGCGACGGTTGCGTTGGGTCTTCTGGCCTACGAGATTGCCGGAACGGATGCGGGCGCGGTGCTCGGCACGGCGCTGGCGATCAAGATGGTCGCTTACATCGGGATCGCACCGGTCGTCGGTGCCTATGCCGATCGCTTGCCGCGTAAGACCCTATTGGTAGCGATGGATGTGGTCCGCGCTGTCGTCGCGATGGCGCTGCCTTTTGTCGATGCGGTATGGCAGATCTACCTGCTGATCTTCTTGCTTCAGTCGGCCTCGGCGGCATTCACACCGACCTTCCAGGCGACCATCCCGGACATCCTCCCGGACGAGGAGGAATATACAACTGCGCTGTCGCTCTCGCGTCTCGCCTACGATCTGGAAAGCCTGCTCAGCCCGATCCTCGCCGCCGCTCTGCTGACGGTGATCAACTTCCATTGGCTGTTCGCGGGCACCTCGGTCGGCTTCGTGATTTCCGCCATGCTCGTCGTCACCTCCGCTCTGCCGCATCGCGAGGCAGCGAAGAAGATTGTCGAGAGCGTTTGGCGCAAGACCACGCGTGGCGCGCGGATTTACCTCAGGACACCGCGTTTGGTCGGACTATTGGCAGTGACGCTGGCAGCTGCGGCTGGGAGCGCCATGGTGATCGTGAACACCGTGGTCATCGTGAAAGGCATGGGCCGCTCACAAGAGGACGTCGCACTCGCGCTCGCAGCCTATGGAGGAGGGTCGATGCTGGCAGCGCTGATCCTTCCTCGGGTTCTGCGCTCGATCTCCGACCGCTCGGTGATGATCGCAGGTGCGTTCTTGCTAACCGCCACGCTGTCGGTCTTCGCGATGATGACGCTGGGAACCGCCGGGTTGATCGCCTGGCCGTTCCTCCTAGGCGGCTGGTTGGTCTTGGGCGTGACGTATTCGCTCAGTGTAACGCCTGGCGGCAGGCTGTTGCGTCGCTCTTCGAACGAAGGGGACAGGCCGGCGCTGTTCGCGGCGCAATTCGCCCTCAGCCATGTTTGCTGGCTTCTCGCTTATCCGGTGGCTGGGCAGATCGGCGCGAACTCGGGGATGGGCGTTGCTTTCTTGGCGCTGGCAGCGATTGCGGCGATCGGCACAATCTCGGCGTTGTGGCGCTGGCCCGAGCTTGATCCCGAAGAAATCGCTCATGAACACCCTGAACTTCCGTCCGATCATCCGCATTTGTCGCGGCAGTTTCCGGGTGAGCATAGGCATGCTTTTGTGATCGACGAGTTGCACGGACGTTGGCCCGGCCGCCCTTGAGGAGGATGCCAGCTATTTGGCAGCTTCGGACAGGAAAGTCGCGAGCCGCTCCACGGCCCCTCGTTCGGCTCGGTAGGTGACTGAGCGCCCTTCCTTTGTCGAAGAGACGAGGCCTGCGTTTCGCAATACCGACAGGTGCACCGAAGTGTTGTTGGGCATGGTGTCCGTCTGCTCGGCAACCTCGCTGGACGTGATGCCGTTCGCCGCTCGCGCTATGGCCAGGAATATCTCCAGCCGGGTTGGCTGGGCCAAGGCACTGAGTTTCGCGACGGCATCCATCTTTTCCATTCTCCTGCAGATAGCGTCAGCGATCCCTACCGACAAGTTAATTCAATACTTCATTACCTATTGAAGTATTTTCTGTTCATGCTATGTGCCGTCTCACGAGGCGCTGGTAGGTCCGGCGCGGAACGTGGGAGCGGTGCGATGAGCGATACCGCAGAATTCGAAATCGACCCTCATTTCGAGCAGGCCCCAGTGGATTGGGCGCTCGATCCTCTCGAGGACGGGAGTGGAGGCATGTTGGCTGTTCACCGTGTCGCGCTCGTCCGGATCGCATGCGTGGCTGCAGAGACCGGGGCGCGAATGCAGCGGGACGGCTTGGCGGAGGATCCGGTCGGCTGGATGGTCTCGCCGCTCGAGCTCTTCGAAGGCCGCGCGCCGATCGAAGCCTGCATGGAGCGCAGCGCCTGCTCGAAGGCGATCCTCCTTCACGGCTTGGGTCTCGGCCTCGACGCCGATCCGGCAGTCATCGATCGATTGCTCTTCGATCATTCGGCATCCTTGGGGACCGGACGTGGCTGAACCGGCGCAGTCCGACATCCGGCAGCTCCGCCGTGTCGATCTTCATGTAGGCGAAACAGGCTTCGGGGATCCGGACGATCCCCAACGTGTCGCGGCCGTTCTGGATGTGGAGACCACCGGGCTCGACCCTGAAAGCGACAGGGTCATCGAACTGGCGGTGCGACGCTTCAGGTATGATCCCGGCGGACATATCACCGAGATCGGCCGAGCGTGGTGCTGGCGCGAGGATCCCGGCGTCCCGCTGCCCGAAGATGTGATCCGGATCACCGGCATCACGGATCAGGACCTCATTGGACGGCGGATCGACGACCGGGTCGCGACCGATATCATTTCGTCCGCCGATGTCGTCATCGCCCACAACGCCGCGTTCGATCGTCCCATGGTGGAGAAGCGCCTTACTGACCTGCCGATCAAGCAGTGGGCTTGCTCCTGCGTGGAGATCGACTGGGCCGCCGCTGGCTTTGAAGGCAGGTCGCTCGGCTGGCTCTGCGCGCAGGCAGGTTGGTTCTATGATGCGCACCGAGCGCAGGGGGATGTCGACGCGCTCATCCAGCTCCTGCGCCATGAGCGGACCGATGGACGGCCGCTGCTCTACGAGCTCGATGGCAGCTCTTCGTGCGAAAGCTTCGTTATCGAAGCGGTCGGCTCGGCCTTCTCGACCAAGGATGCTCTGCGGATGCGCGGCTACCGCTGGGATCCGAAGGCACAGGTCTGGTGGCGTGAGGTCATGGAGTTCCGCCTTCTCGAGGAACAGGCGTGGTTGGCCAGCGAAGTCTACGCGAGCGGAAAGGGAGCACGAGCCCTCGGCCCCCGGCTCACGCGGCGAGACGCATATAGCCGCTATCGACTCGATGGTGCGGATTGATCGATGCCCAGAAAAACCAGCTCAGGAGGACCGAACATGGCAAGGAAGCTGACCCAGCGGAAGACTGCCGGCAAGCACGTCACGAAAGCGACGCTGCCGGACGGCCTGTTGAACGCCGCACCGGTTCCCTACCAGGTGGCGGACACCAGCATCACGGCCCTGCAGGTGTATCACAATCCCGATCGCCGACCGTCGGGCGACGGTCCCTGGAACAACGAGGCGGACAAGGTCTCCTGGGTCGACAACGAGACCGGCCTCGGCTGCATCATGCTTCGCCAGAAGAACGGGACGATCTCTGGCTATGTGGGGGTGAGCCCCGAGCACCCGCTCTTCGGCTTCGAAGCGGACGCCGTGCCGGTCGGCGTCTCTAACACGGTGCACGGCGGCGTGACCTACGGCAAGGCTTGCGAGGTAAACCGGTTCGAACGGCGAGCCCACGGCAAGCCGCGTCAGGAACGCTACACGGTTTGCCACACGACTTGGGTCAGAACGGTGCAGGACTATCGCACGGTGCAGACCACCGAGGATGAGTTCCACGAGGATCTGTGGTGGCTGGGTTTCGACACCGATCATCCGGGCGACTTCGTTCCGGGCGGTCGATACGGTGAAGGTCGCAAGGGAGACGTCTATCGCGATCAATCCTTCGTCTACGCGAACTGCATCGAACTGGCGCGCAAGTTGAAGTCGATGATCGAGAAGGGTTCGAACAGGGATAATCCGATACGCGAGCCGCTCGGCCTTCCGGCCCCCTCCGAACGCCACGGTGAGTGATGGTCAGCTCGTTTCGCCCTTTCGGTGCCAGTAAGGAACGCTACGGCGATGATCGGCATCCCGATTTACCTTGGGGATACTGGCTGGTTTCGAGCGGATCGGTGCCGGGAGAACCGCCGTTGGTCGATGAGGACGGCCGGGAATGGGGATCGGTCCGCGAGGCATTCTGGATGGATCGCCTTGGGCTGCCTTCCATCTATACCGGGTGGATGAACGGCATCATGGAATTCATGGCGAGCTACCTCGCTATTGCCGACGGTCGCTTCGTCGCGCCGGAAGAGCGGGTCCGGGACATCTTCCTCGGCGATGGACACCTCGACCAGTTCTTCAGGGCCTATCTGCTGGCTGCCGGGCTGGTGAACGACACGGAGGGCCGACCGACGCCTGAAGGGCGCTCTGTGTTGCTGATGCTGATTGCTACGCGCACGCGTGAGGATGCTGCGGAGGCTGTAGGTCTCGACTGGATCTTGGCGAACCGGACGGCCGCGGGTCATGTCGAACGCATCGCTGCTGCCGAGCAGATTGAAAGGCGGGAGCGCGTCGCCGCGCGCATGGCGCATCGCTTCACTACCGATACGATCGGTGGTGATCCGGCCGTGAAACTGATCGGCCTGCGGATCACGAAAGAAATCCCGGTCCGAAGCACCCTGTGGACTATGACCTGGCCTGATGGCGACCGTCTCGCGCGTGACCGGTTCTATCTCTGGCTCCTCGAACGCATCGATCGCTGGGATGCGTGGAGCGAGTTGGTCACCCGAGGCGGCGCCCGTGCGTTGACCGAGCACTTCATGAAGCTCGCCTTTTGCGATCGATTCGCCGTCGCGGAATTCGATGGCTCAGATGAGCTTCGAAGCAATTAAAGCCGGCGCGGCGCCCCGATTCGATCGCCATTCCGGGTTTAAGAGCCCATTCGATTTGAGAGGCTTATGACCGAAATTCATAGACGGATCATCGCGGTATGCTTCAAGGCACAAAAAACCCGGCGATCACTCGCCGGGCCTTGTGACCTTAGGGTCGATTGCAGATCAGATGTCTGTTCCGGAATCATGAACCATTTTGGTGTCTCCTACAGGCTCTTAGTAGCATCACTAGCTTAAGCGATGGTGAACATTTTCGTTCCTTGTTTGCCGCCCTATCCCACTCTCATAGCTCTTGCAACGCTATATAGCCCCCTTCCGGACTTCGTCGAGAAAAGGTGGCTTCAGGGCTGCTCCGGCAATTATTTGCGCACGCATCTCCTCGACATCCGCACGGAACTCTTCGGCTTCCTTGCGCAGGAAGGTCCAGCAACTGAAGTTCAGTTGGCCCTGGACGACTCGCTCGACGGCGCTTTCAAGCTCATCAAGGGCAAGATCGGTCTGGCCTACAACAGCATATGCCAAGGCGGTGCACTGATGCACATTGGGATCACCGACCTCCATACGAGGCAGGGCGTCGGCGAGATCCGCGAACATATGCTTGGGCAGCTCGTCGGTCTTGCCCCAATAAGCGATCGCACGATTGAATTCGACGGCTTCTGCAGCCTCGAGCTCCCTGTTGTCTGTAATGGCGAGAGCCTCTTCGAACCGACCCGAGCCGATCAACGCCAACACGGCCGTCATGATTAGATCTTCGGCCTGGTCGGGCTTTATATCGAGTTCACTCAACGGCTCAATCAATGTGTCGGCCACGAGATCGAGGTGCTGTCGGCCCTGCATCAGCAATGGCACGAGCTCCATCTTGGCCCTTATCTTCACGCCTTCCCGTTGGAAGAGGTCGAGCGCGACTTGCACGGGATCCTTTGCAGCACTTCGGAGCATCCTGACTGCGGGCCGGAATTCGAAAGTGCTTCCCTGTGGCGAGGTCAGCACATCCTTCAGATCGCTGAGTGCTTCGGTTCTCTTGTCGAGATGCATCCGCACGGCCGCCCGAAGGGTCTGTGCCACAACGATTTCGTATCCAGCGGCGATCGCATCAGTAAGACTGGATTCCTGGCTCTCGTAGTCCTTTGCTTCCGAGAAGACATCGGAAGCGAGAAATGCCAACCGACCGTCTTCGGAATGTGTGGCTGCGATTTCGCTCGCAAGGCTCTTCACCTCGGTCGCGGTCTTAGGCTTTTTGTCTTTCCGAGCATTCTTGTAGACATCGGGCAGTCGTTTGAGAGTGAACTCGGCTCCCTGCCTGTCAGTGATGTTCTGACCGATGATCGCCGACATCAGATAGCGGTATTCACTGGACAGTCGCGAATTCTCCCTCGCCTCGACGATTAGTGGAAGGTCGAGCAGGTTGAGGTTGACCCAATGGCTGATCGTCACCACCGGCGGCTCCAATCGGTCTTTCTGGCCGTAATCAAGGACTTTCGCGGCCTGATCCAGAGCAGCTTCTAGAATGTGGTTTTCATCGAAGAGATCGGGAATGTTGGACGGGCAAAAGATCAGTTCAATCTCGCGACCGCTCCGCTTGCGTTCTGTTCGGATCAGATCGACGATCGGCACGAGACCGTCTGTATTTTGTCGGGTCGGCATGAATAGGATCGCGACAGCATCAGGAAGCTGTCTCGTGCAGATACCACCGATATCCGTGTTCCCGGTCCGGCTATCGATCAGAACGTAGTCGAAGCCCTGATCTTCGAACTCTTCCCACTGCACCTTCATGTCGTCGAGCAATTCTGCGCCGTTGCGTTCTGCGTATAGGTAACCCCAGTCGATCCTGGCGAATTGTTCAGCATACTCGGGACGAGTGTTGTCACCCGCTGGAAGCACCCAGATGTCGCGCCCGTTGCTTAGCCGACACGGGACGATGTAGTCGGCAACTTCGGGAACCTCGTTGGTGTCGAGGTAATGGCAGACGTAATCGACGATGCCGGGCTTTCCTGCAGCCGCGGTCAATGATCCATAGCTGGGAACGCCCGGAGCCTCGAGATCGAAGTCGACCACGAGCACCCGGCGCCCGATTTCGGCGAGCAGAGCCGCGACGTTGGCAAGCGCCATCGTTCGACCGACACCGCCCTTATAGGAATAGAATGTAGTAACGAACATCAGTGCATTGTCATTTCTGGCCGGAGGACGAACGGCTTGTGCGGCTGCGAGGCTTCGCGGAATTTCGGCTTGCGCGTCGGCCCCGGCGGTTGTTGCGCCTTATCGCGGGCGTAATCCTCGTATCGAGTGAATGGCCTTGTCGAGACTTCGATCATCGTCGTCTTCCTCTCGTCCATTCTTGCAGTCTGAACAACGAGGGACGCGGAACTTCCTTGGAGGTCATCATTCAACCTTTGAATGCACTCAGCTTGTTCGATAGCCTCACGCGTGAGCTTGCCGCGGTCGGCGAACCAACGCGCGACTTCTTCCCAGGACCAGAGCGGCCGCGAGCTCGTTATGCCCGCGACTGGGAGGGGGAAGTTGTCCCCCCTTCCTCCAGTAGTATAGAGCGAAACGGCCTGCCGCGTGATGCCGGCACGCTCCGCGATGTCGCTGCTGCTTACAAGGGGATCAGGCTCGATCCGCAGGATTTTCGCGCCGGCGCTTCGGATGTCTTCACAGGCACTTCTAGCCGCATTCTCGAAGTTCTCTGCTTCCCGATCGAAGAACAGGATGAAGACACCTCGTTGAAGCGAAACGGTGGCATCATCGCAACCGGCTTCGTAGAAAGCGTATTCCCATTCATCCGTGTCGAGCGGCAGCCCGGTCGCAGCGATGGTGAATTCGAAGCTTTTCATGTCTTTTCCTTTCGAGTGGTGGTCACACACTCACAGATCCTCAACGCTCTGCGCAGGTTCTTCGCGTGGTTCTGCCCCCCGGTCCGGGGTGTGCAATAAACCGAGATGCAACATCCGCCCCTGCGGTTCGCCGGACACTTTGCCCGTCCCCAGATGTGCGCTCGTGCACCGCTCTTTTCGACACTCCATCCGGCACTTTCGAAATCTCGCAATGCATCCTCGATGTCCTTGTCTGGGTGTGTCGGTCGCGCCATCCCGCTGCGGTATGGCCCGCGTTGACATGAGTCAACCGTCCACAGGAGGCCTGACGACCAAAAGATAAGAAAGCGTTGACATATGTCAACACTTTCGCTAGATCAGCCATGCTTCGACGGTGAAGCACGATGGAGATTGTGATGAGGGACATGGCTGCAGCATTCAGCTTGAAACGGTGCGCGTCGTGATCCACGATCACGAATATGCGCTACTCGGCGGTATGAACCGGGCGAAAGTGGGCCGGTATCTGAGTGTCGCGGCAGCCGCGATCTCCGCGCTCGTCATGCTTTGCGTATTGGCGTTGTGGGATGTGGCAAAAGCGCTTGGCTTGCCGCCGAACATTCCGCCTGCGGTCCTTTCGCTGATCGGCGCCGGTTCGATATTCACCGTGTTGTATTGGTTCCTCGATCGGCATGCTTGGAAATGGGCACCGCTCGGCGGCTGGCTGAAGGCCCCCGATCTCAGCGGCGAATGGGACTGCCAGGGCACAACGCTGGCTCCCGACGGTTCGGTGGCATTCGAGTGGTCTGGAACGGTCAAGATCGTGCAGAGCTGGGACAAGATCCGCGTGCGGCTGACCACCTCGACATCCGGATCCAACAGCCTGGCCGCAGCACTGGTGTGTGACGAGGCAGATGGATTTCGCCTTCTCTACAACTACCGGAACGATCCGCGGGTGGGAGAGCCCGAATTGCAGAGTCACCGTGGATTCGCCGAAATCGTCTTTTCCCCTGACCGCTCAACGGCGGAGGGAGAATATTTCAACGGCCATGGCCGCTTTACTTTCGGAACAATGAAACTCGTGAAAGGAGTTGCCTGATGCCTCGGGACATTAATACGCGCCTCGAGAATCTTCGCATCCGCCGTAAGGGGGTCGACGCCGCCCGATCTGGCCGGGTGACGGCGTCGGTTGCCGATGAGGTATTGCGCAAGAGCGTGATCCAGGAATCCTGGCAACGCCGTGCCACTGAACAACCTTACACTCGTTATGCACTCGGCGCCATGCAGGCGGTTGACCCCGCCTATACGCAGAAGAGCCACGACGAGGCTGATAGGGTGGCAAAGCAGCTGCGCAGTGGATTGTCCATTCCGATTGAGATGCGACTGCAGGGCTCGGTTCCGCTCGACGTCCATATTCGAGGCGTCAGCGACGTGGATCTCCTGGTCATCCGGACCGATTTCCTGTGTTATGACACCTTCGGCGCGTTGGCCACGAGCGGATGGTATAGCCCATCGAGCAAAACGTCCTTGTCGGTGCTTCGCGAACTGCGCATCGAGTGCGAAGAATTGTTGAAGCGGCGCTATTGGGGGGCGGATGTCGATTGCGACGGCGGCAAGTGCATTGCGCTATCAGGTGGTAGCTTCGAACGGCCGGTCGATGTGGTTCCGTCCCATTGGCATGATACGGTTGACTATCAGGCATCCCGGCTGGAGCAGGAACGCGGCGTCTACATTCTCGATAAGAAGATTCCGGACACCTTCTCGAACCTGCCGTTCAAGCACATCAAGCGAGTGCACGAGCGCGACCTATCGTATTTCGGAGGCTTAAAGAAGGCGATCCGCCTCGTGAAGAACGTAAAGAACGACGCTTCGGACGAGTCGACCGCTGCGAAGCTTCCGAGCTTCGACATCGCCGCACTGATGTATCACGCCGATGAGACCAGCCTGAAGGCGGGCTATGTCAATGAACTCCATATCCTGTCGGAGGCACAGCGTTTCCTCGATTGGTGCTATCGAAATAAGGACGATGCTGGTCGGCTGACCACACCGGACGGACTTCGCCGAATCTTGGATACCGAGGCCAAGCGCAGCGGACTGCTCGCGATCTCCAGCGAACTCGACGACCTCGCGCAGCAGGTGGCCCGTGAGCAGGGATCGCTCGGGCCATCGCCCTCTTGGTCCAACGTATACTCGACACTTGGAAGTGCGCGAGTTCCCGATGCTGCCTGAAATCTTCGTCGACGAAGCGTCGGGAGCGGTGAGCTAGCGAGTGTCTTCTGCCCCCTAAACTGAACCAACAACGGCTTCTGGTCATGTTGGCCATGAAAGAGGATGAATATGAAGCGCCTGATCTTCTGTTTCGACGGGACCTGGAACAAGTTATTGCCCGACGTCGCGACCAATGTGGTCCTGACCGCGGCAAGCATTGACCGTGTTGATCCGGCGGGCGTCCCGCAGGTGATCCATTATGACGAAGGCGTCGGAACCGGCGACCTCGAGCAGATTCGTGGCGGGATGTTCGGCTACGGGCTTATGGACAATGTGCGCGAGGCCTATCGCTTCTTGGTGTTCAACTACGATCCTGGCGACGAGATATTCGTTTTCGGGTTCTCGCGCGGTGCTTTCAGCGCGCGAACCTTCATCGGTTTCATCAGACACGTCGGCCCATTGCACCGTCTCCATGTCGGTCGGATCGACGAAGCGGTTGGCCTCTACGAAGATCGTCTGAAGGGAAAAGATGGCTCTGCCGAGGCCATGCGAAAGTTTCGCTCAACATATTCCGACAAGGTGTGCATCGGACAAGGTGATGAAGATTGGCGCTGTTCGAATGTTCCTAATTACATAAGTGGGAGCGCTCCGCTCATGACCATCAAGTATCTCGGCGTCTGGGATACGGTCGAGGCCATGGGCATTCCCGAGATCATTCCCGGAAGCGACTGGTTCAATCGCGAATACGATTATCATGACGCATCACTGGACACCTTCGTCGAGAGCGCGCGCCATGCGGTTGCGATCGACGAACGTCGCAAGCTCTTCCCTGTCGTTCGCTTTGACGATGTTGATCAGCTTAATGCGAGCCGCGGCTTCGATAGCAGCAGCGACGACGCTCCTTATCAGGAGCGGTGGTTTCCGGGTGTTCACGGATCGATCGGTGGCGGTGGCGACATCCGCGGACTTTCCGATGACGCTCTCATGTGGGTCTTGACGGGTGCGAAGAGAGCCGGACTGCGATTGGACACCGCCCGTGGAACCAGGATTCACGGCTTGCGGCCAGACCCTTTCGCGCCGTTGGTCAACGAAGCAGATCCGGAGTTCAGTGTAACTGGGTTGATAAAGGGCGACCGTGACGGTCCGCAGCATCTATGGCAGCTATCCAATAGCGCCATCCGCCGCTGGCGAACTCCCGCTAGTGCATTAGGTGGCGAAGCCTACCGACCCGGCACGCTCGATAATGTGAAGCAGGAACTTAACGCTTTGGGTCCTTGGAGCTTCGAGCCGCCCACCGACCTAGTGACGGAAGAAAAAGTGGGTATCGGCGATTCCCTCAGCAAGTTTGCCCATAAGCACTATGGCGATGCCGAGCTATGGCCCGAAATTTACGAGGCCAACCGAGATCGCATCCTCGACGAGGACGAGATATTTCCCGGTCTTTCAGTCCGGATACCCCGTCGCTCACCAAGCTGACGCAATTTAGAAGAAAGGCCCCTCATTCTGCAAAAATGAGGGGCTCTTGGTGCAATATGATAAAATTATGGAGGCCCGAGCCGGAATCGAACCGGCGTGCAAGGATTTGCAGTCCTCTGCGTAACCACTCCGCCATCGGGCCTCGTCCCATATCGTTCGCCGCCTCTTGCGAAGCGGGTGCGCGACAGGGAAGCGGCCACCTAGCGAAAGGCGCGCGGCAAGGCAATCGCCTGTTTGCCGGTTTTTGCGCCGACCCCGCTTGATCGTCATTTCGGAATCGCCCGCGCTGGACCTGCGATGATCGCTTGCTATGGCGGGGCCATGGCCATGTTCGATCTGCTCGCACCGATCACCGCGCAAGGCGGTTCCTGCACGCTTCCCGATGCCGAAGACTGGATGCAGGGCCGCACGCTCTATGGCGGCGCCTCCGCCTTGATCGCCTATACGGCGGCGATCCGCGCCTTTCCGGACCTGCCGCCCCTGCGTGCGGGCCAGATCGCCTTCGTCGCGCCGTCATCCGGCGAGGTCGATCTGCGGCGCGAGATCGTGCGGCAGGGGCGCAACGTCACCCAGGTGCGCAGCGAGATCTGGTGCGAGGGGCAGTGCACGCTGACCGCCTTCTGGCTGTTTGGCGCCGCGCGCGAGCCCAATGCGGTCCACCCGGCGGAAAAGCTTGCCGACTGGCCCGGTGGACCGGAAGAGAACGAGACGGTCCTCGCCGACAAGGGTCCGGCCTTCATCCGCAATAATTTCGAATTGCGGCGGGCGCAGGACCAGCGCGGGCCGGGCGAGCCGGTGGTGCGGCGCTGGGCGCGCGTGACGAATCGCGAAGGGCTTGACCCCGTGTCCGAGCTTATCCTGCTTGGCGACGTGCTGCCGCCCGGCGCCGTGCGCGCGATGCAGCGCCCGGGGCCGCTCAGTTCGATCAACTGGTCCTTCAACCTGCTCGACCCCGAACCCCGGACGCAGGATGGCTGGTGGCTGTCTCAGAATGCAAGCCAGCACGCCGATGGCGGGTATTCGAGCGAGCGGTTGCGGCTGTGGAACACGGATGGCCAGCAGGTGCTGGACGGGATGCAGTGCGCCGCGATCTTCGGTTGAGCGCATTTAAGGTGCCAGGGGGCCTGTAAGCCGGGTTCTGTATCCGCAGACGGTATCCGACAGGCGGACCGTATCTGCGGCGGCAGCCATTCGTCTGGGCCGTGGATCGCTCCACGGCTCGAGCAGCCAACCCGGGCGGTCGCAGCGCGAAGGCCAGGGGCGAAACACCCCTGCCGGACGAGCCGGCGCGCCGCCCCTATTCGGCCTTGCTCCGGGTGGGGTTTGCCATGCGGGCCGCGTTGCCGAAGCCCCGGTGCGCTCTTACCGCACCCTTTCACCCTTGCCTGTTCCGATACGTGACCGGCCATCGGCGGTATGCTCTCTGTGGCACTTTCCCTAGAGTTGCCTCTGGCGGGCGTTACCCGCCACCCTTGTTTCGTGGAGCCCGGACTTTCCTCGACATCGAAATGCCGCGGCTGCCCAGCCCCCTGGCAGGGGCGCGATAGGCCATCCGAACCCGTTCGCCAAGATGTCCTGAAAGTAGCCGTGGGGGTGGCTCATCGAACACAGTCGCATGTCCGCCGATGCACGCCTGACCGACGTAATCGTTCGTGTTTAGATTAAAAATGGGTCGGCTTTGGACTTGCGCGATTGGCGAAGGATCGTGAAAAGGGGGCGAATTTGGGGGTGATTTCGATTTGAAAACGGGGGTGGGCAGGCTGTTCCGTAGGAGCGGGCTGGCGTTGACGACGCTGGCGCTGGGCGGCTGTGCGACATTCGCGGGGACGCGCGATGGGGCGATCGAGGAAGCCTCCGTGCCCGTTCCGGCCGATTGGGCCTTTTCCGACACTGCGCCGATCGCGGTCGATCTATCCGAATACTGGACCGCTCTGGGCGATCCGCTGCTCGACGACTTCGTCCGTCAGGCGATCGTGGAAAATCGCGACATCGCGCTGGGGATCGCGCGGCTCGATCAGGCGCGGGCCGGATTGCGGCTGGCGCGGGCAGGATACCTCCCGAACGTTTCGGGCAGGGCGGGGGTGAGCCGCGATGTCGGCGATTTCGCGCGCGATGAATTCGATCTCAGCGTGGGCGCCGATATCGCCTGGGAAGCCGATCTGTTCGGCCGCATCTCGCGCCAGATTGCCGCCAGCCGCGCCGATCTGGCGGCGGCGGGCTATTCGCTGGCGGACGTTCAGCGGCTGATCGTGGGCCAGGTC
>Ga0208182_1000160_pt1 | contig 58965 bp, 53 predicted proteins | sample MalvireepMed_906_FD_184248 | JGI IMG/M metagenome (GOLD analysis project Ga0208182, IMG submission 184248) | Marine viral communities from the Global Malaspina Expedition - Malaspina viral metaG DeepMed_906 (SPAdes) (version 2) | ecosystem: Environmental > Aquatic > Marine > Oceanic | place...
CGTCTATGGAGCTTACTTCTTACAATTTTTCTATCGGCGAACATGCTAAAAGTGCTATTTTTCTTATCAAATACTATTCGCCCTCGAGGTAACGCCTGATATTCAGAGTCAAAAAGCTTTGGATATTCAGGAAGGTATACTTTTTCTAATTCCCAAACATCAATGTGGCTGAAACTGCAGTCGGCAATTCCTACACTGCTATATGAGGCTTGGGATAATAGTATAGATTTTGATATGAGTTTTTGTTGGTAAACCCAAAAGATACCAATACGAGGATAGGAAGGGCGCATTTATATTTCCTTTTGGCAGTTTTAGACCCACTGACGTTTTTCGTTTTTAGAACCCTTCTATTAATTTCGTATTATTCAGTGAATTGAGTTGAAAGCGACGACCCACCATAGGAGGAATTAACCAGCCCTCTTTGCTTGCACACGTTTTTTCAATTAAACGGGCAAAATGAGGTCACGCATGCTCGTGGCTTTAGTGAATCAGAGTACGTTAGAAGGAATTGTCCAAAGCCTTGTAGCAAGAAGCTCAAAAACTCGCTCATAATTTAAGATACGGACAGGGAAGTTCAAATGAGGGTATCTCGGGTGTACCAATACGATCTTTTCCAGATACAAAAAAACCGACTCAAGATCGGCTTGCTCTCTATTTAAAGAGAATGGTACCAGAGGCCGGACTTGAACCGGCACGCTATTTCTAGCAACGGATTTTGAAAACATTGCGTCTATTTTTATGATTCAAAAATAGTTGCTTCATTACACTATGACTCGTCGGAAGGCCAATGCCAAGCTCGAGAAGTAATGCACCAACACGGGACATGCAAGCCGTTCGGTCTTTAATATAACCATGCCTGGCTTTGTGAATAGCTGAGATGACTTGTGCCTCTTCTGACTTTACGCTGACAAAACGCATATTAGGTAGCGATACCGCTTCGCAAATTGCCTCTGCATCAATGAAGTCGTTCTTGTTACTTTTATTTTAACAAAAGATTTTACGTATTGCGGAGGGATAAGCCTGACTTAGGCTTGCTGCAGGGTCCGTCACATCATCGGGCGATGAATGTTTGTGTAAAATGAAATATCTAAAGCTAATGTTCTCCTCCTTTCGAAGGAATAAAACAACTCTATTGCAGGATGTGTTTGTTATTGAGGAGTGTTTAGCATAAGTATGTCTATTATGTGCTTATGGTGTTGCCATGTCAGGATTCAAAAAAATATCCAGTGCCATCGTGGCAGTCTTTATCGTGTGTTTTCTCATTTTTTCCTGCTCGGTATACTTCCAAATTCGTCAGAATATCAATGATGAAACATCAAGTGCACTCAATCAAGTGCAGGAAATGCTTAAAGCGAATATGGGTGCGACCGATATTAAAGCGGTTGCTGAACAAAGCCCGCATCTATCGGTCACACAGTTTACTGGTCGACTATCGGCTTCAGCTAATTTTCACTCCGATAATCAGCCAATCTACATTCCTATCCATGAAAATCAATATTTGGTGGTGAGAGCACAAAATAATGCAGAGTTAGCCCAGAATATGAACCTGTTTTGGTTAGTCGCAGGTTTATTTTTTACTACGTTAAGTTTATTACTGTTTACGCTTAAGGTGGCCATAACGCAAAGACTAAAACCGTTAAATCAATTGGGAGACGCTTTGCAACAGCTTGTCGAAGGTAAAGCGACTGACAAATTCGAAGATAGTGATATTAAGGAAGTAAGGCGGGTCATCGGGCAGTTTCAACGTTTACAATATTCGCTGCAAAATAAAGAAAAGCAGTTGGTTAAAATAGATAAAAAATTAGCATTACTGCAAGAGCAAGAAAGAAGCTACCTAGCTAGGGAATTGCACGACAACGTGGGCCAGTTACTCACAACCATAAAAGCCCATGCATATATATTGGTGAATTCAAAAGAGCCTAGTGTATTGGAATTGTCCGCCAATAAAGTGCAAGCCATGAGTCAACAAATTAGTGATGCCATTCGCCATCTAACCGCACACCTCCACCCATTGATCTTAGACCGAGTTTCGTTACAGCAATCCCTCGAAAAACTAGTATTCGAACAAGAGCTCGCGCAACCTGATACCACATGGCAAGTCTCAATCAAGTTGAACAAATATGCTGAAAACCATGAGCGAGATATTCATATTTATCGCTTTGTTCAAGAGGCCATTAACAATGTAGTAAAGCATGCAGAGGCTTCAAAGGTATGGGTAGAAATACTCGCTGACCAACAGGGGCTTAATATAAACATTCGTGACAACGGTAAGGGGTTTGATGGGCATGCTGTAGAAAATATTGGTATGTCATCGATGCAAAGTCGAGCGAGATGTATTGGCGCAATGTGTACCGTTAAAACGCTTAACGCAGGAGGGGTTAATGTTCAGTTATCGCTTAATTGGCGAGAGACTGATAATGCGTGCCAGGCGAATGTCGCATGAATATCCTATTGGTTGATGATCACGCGGTTGTAAGAGAAGGCTATAAAGCGTTGTTAAATGCCATGCTACCTGAATGTACCGTATTTGAAGCTGCTGATGGGGGCCAAACACAACACGTATTGCAGGTGCATTCTATCGATACGCTAGTGCTTGATATTAACCTTGCGAAAGAAAATGGCTTGCTGTTGGCTACTGACTTTTTAGTAAAACAGCCCTCCTTAAAGATAATATTTTTTAGCATGTTTGAAGATTGCGCCATACTGCAGCGCGCCATGCAAACTGGTGCGATGGGGTATATTAGCAAAAGTAGCCCCCCCGACACGCTTATCTCAGCAATTAAAGTGGTGTCAAAGGGGCAAAAATATATCGAACGTTCACTAGCTGTCAATTTAGCTAATCAGCTGTTACATGCAGATGTTGATATTGCTACCAAACTTACCAAACGAGAGTTTGAAATTTTTATGGCAACCGCCATGCGTAAAACTCGGCCTGATATCGCCCTGGAATTAGGACTGTCAACAAAAACTGTATCAAACGCACTAACGGTTATTAAAAGAAAGTTAAAAACATCTCCCTCAGAATTTACCGAATTAGCAAATAAATATGGCTATCTTGGCAAGGCTTAGACTTCTCTTCCCCTCCTAAAGTAGGAGCCAAATCGGCCTATCGCATTATGGTAGATAGGCAACAAAAGTACGATTATCAAATGACACAGTAAACGATAACTAGCAGCGTGTTGACGCGCTATGAATTCAAAGAAGGTGTCATTATGATTTACGCAAATCCAGGAAGTGAAGGTTCAGTAGTCAGTTTCAAAGAAAGCTATGGTAATTTTATCGGCGGCGAGTGGATTGCACCTGTTAAAGGTGAATATTTTATTACTACGTCCCCCGTGGATGGCAGCGACATAACGCAAATTCCCCGTTCAACCGCAGAAGACATTGAATTGGCTATTGATGCTGCTCATGCGGCCAAAAAAGGGTGGGCCGATACATCGGTAGCCGAACGTTCAAATGTATTATTAAAAATAGCCGATCGCATAGAAGCTAACCTTGAAATGCTTGCTGTGGCGGAAACGTGGGATAATGGTAAAGCCGTTCGAGAAACACTGAACGCTGATGTCCCTTTAGCTGCTGACCACTTCCGTTATTATGCGGGATGTATTCGCAGCCAAGAAGGCACGATTGGTGAAATCGATAAAAACACAGTGGCTTATCATTTTCATGAACCATATGGGGTTGTAGGGCAAATAATTCCATGGAATTTCCCATTACTTATGGCTGCATGGAAGCTCGCACCAGCTATTGTTGCGGGTAACGTAGTTGTGCTTAAACCTGCAGAGCAAACGCCAGTGTCTATTTTAGTGTTTGCTGAGCTCATTCAAGATTTGCTACCGCCAGGCGTACTCAATATCGTAAATGGCTTTGGTGCTGAAGCAGGACAAGCGCTTGCCACTAGCACACGAATTGCCAAAATCGCGTTTACTGGCTCTACCCCAGTGGGCGAGCACATTCTTCGTTGTGCGGCTGAAAATCTTATTCCTTCTACCGTTGAATTAGGCGGTAAGTCGCCGAACCTCTTCTTCCCAGACATTATGGATCATGAGCCTGAATTTATTGATAAATGTGCAGAAGGTTTAGTACTTGGTTACTTCAACCAAGGCGAAGTATGTACTTGCCCATCTCGCGCCGTTATCCACGAGGATATCTACGAAGCATTCATGGATAAAGTCATTGAAAAAATTAACAAAATTAAGCGCGGTAACCCCCTAGATACTGAAACTATGGTAGGAGCGCAGGCGTCTAGCGAGCAGTTCGATAAAATTCTTAAGTATATCGACATAGGTAAATCAGAGGGAGCTGAAGTTGTTACAGGGGGAGAGAAAGAGCGCCTTCCTGGATTAGATAAAGGGTACTACATTCAGCCAACTATTTTAAAAGGGCACAACCAAATGCGCGTGTTCCAAGAAGAGATTTTTGGCCCTGTTATCGCGGTACAAACATTTAAAACCGAAGAGGAAGCGATTGAAATAGCCAATAACACTAGCTTTGGTTTAGGCGCTGGGCTTTGGAGTCGAGACGCGAACATTGCCTTTAGAGTAGGCCGAGCTATTGAAGCGGGTCGAGTATGGACTAACTGCTATCACCTTTATCCAGCCCATGCTGCATTCGGAGGCTATAAGAAGTCAGGTATCGGCCGTGAAACGCATAAAATGATGCTAGATCACTACCAGCAGACCAAAAATCTTCTAGTTAGCTACGATATCAACCCTCTTGGTTTCTTTTAATTGAGTGGAAGGGCAGCACCTATGTGCTGCCTTATCTCATTATGCTGAAAGCGCTACTATTTTGTTGTTTGATGATGATTTCGGTATCTTTTGTCTTTGCGCGTTCAGACGCAACAGAGATACCCGAAGAGGTACATCGTCTTTTTCCTACCGCCACTCGCATTGGTGCAGCGCACACCGACATTAACGTAACACCTGTTTATCAACTGCAGCAATTGCTTGGCTACGTTTTTGAATCTAAGGACTTCGTTAGCTTTATCGGATTTTCTGGCAAACCAGTTAACGTTTTGATTGGACTTGATATTCAGGGGAATTTTACCGATCTTGTCATTAAAAAGCACAGCGAGCCTATTTTCCTGCATGGATTAGGGGAGCAGTCACTTAGAGATTTTATCGCACAGTATAAAAGCCACAATGTGACAGAACGCTTTGTTGTAGGCGGGAAGAGTCATGTTGGTAACAATGCGACGTATTTTGATGGTGTGACTAAAGCGACAGTCTCTGTATTGGTCATTAACGATACTATCGTGACATCGGCGTTAGCGGTAGCGCGGGCCAAGCTAGATGGCTTTGTGGTGCCCAGCAAACGGATCATTAACCCCGACTTTTTCGAACCTCTAACTTTCGATCAACTTATTGAACGTGGCTACATTCAAAAACACACAATATACCGCAGTGAGGTTGCGGGGCTTCCCAGTGAAGTCATTGAAGCAGCCAACACATTCGCAAATCCTCAGGAATTCGTATTTTCTGAGCATTACTATGGTTTTTTAAGCTTACCTATTGTCGGAAAAAACCTGTTAAGTACCGATGAGTACGTTCGGCTGCAAGAAAGCCTGAAACCAGGTGAAGTGGCCTTGTTAGTAATAAATACCCAAGGCTTTCGGTTTCTAAGCGATGAATTTACCCCGCAAACTGCTCCCGAATTTTTCCGCCTCGCGCAATCAGCATTTACCATTGATGCAAGAGATTTAGATTTCTATAGTTTTTATGATCCGCGCTTTTCTCAACCAGTGCCCGAATTCGAAACGATAAAAGTACTAAAAATTAAGTCACAAGGGGGGCTGTCTCTTGATCAAGAAATGGATATATCAATTAGCTTACCCTATAGCCTGCGTTTTTTTGAGCAAAACGAGCATTTGTTTACCCTTTCGTTTTTGTTACCCGATGCGCTGTTTATGGAAAACCCCGCAGCGAAAACACACGTTTCTGTTCCACTTTGGCAGCAGTTGTGGCAAAGCCGTTGGCTAGAATTGAGTATCACGCTTGCTTACCTACTTATCCTATCACTGCTGTTCGCTTTCCAAAGAAAGCTGATGAAACTGACGCGCATGGTTCGTGTGGTTAGAGGAGCATCGCTGTTGTTTGTATTGTTCTTCATTGGCATTTACGCACAAGGGCAACTGTCGGTCGTCAATATCTATACCTTGTTACTCGACCTAGTGGATGGTTTTTCGATTGAAGTTTATTTGCTCGATCCCGTTATCTTTGTATTGTGGAGTTTTGTATTTTTGTCGTTATTCATAGTGGGGCGAGGATTATACTGTGGTTGGTTATGCCCGTTTGGGGCACTTCAGGAAATTATGGCAGTTGTTGCACAATACTTAAAGATCAGGCAAATTCGAATAAAGCCAGCGTACCATAAATATGCGCAAAAAATTAAGTATGTGGTGCTTGTTGGCTTGCTTGCAACGTCATTTTATTCGCTAACGTTGGCGGAAAAGTTGGCTGAAATAGAACCATTTAAAACCTCAATCACGCTCTATTTTGTGCGCTATTGGCCGTTTGTGCTTTATGCACTTTTATTATTAGGATTAAGTTTAAAGATCCATAAAGTGTATTGTCGCTATCTTTGCCCGCTAGGTGCTGGACTCGCTATTTTAGGGCGCTTTCCATTAATAACGTTATTAGAACGCCGGGAAGAATGTGGTAACCCTTGCCAACTCTGTAAGCAGAAGAAATGCGGCGTGGATGCTATCGAACAAGATGGCAGTATTGACTATGCTGAATGTGTGCAGTGTTTTGAATGTGTCGTGACGTTAGATAATCCTAACCTATGTAAAATAGATAAATATAAAAAGAATAAGGTGCCAACACGTGTCAAAAATTTCCATCCTGTCCGCGCTGAGTAAATCTGCTAGTCAATCAGGGCCTATGACGTATCTGGCGGAAGACGCATGTCATGATGTGGTAAGTGAAATATTGTCACAGACCACACTTGAGGAAATAGAGTTGGTGCTTTTCCATACCTCTACTTCGTTCAATCTAGATGATGTGGCGTTAAATATGAACGCGCTTTTTGCCAACGTACCTACAGTAGGCTGCACCAGTGCCGGGGAATTTAACCAAAACGGGTACTGTACCGAACGCCTTATTGCCGTCGCTTTTTTAAAGCGCGATTTTTCCATTGCCACTGCATTAGTCTCAAACTTGGATGAAATTAATTTTAACGAAGCCCATGATATTGCAAGCGGCCTGCGTAATACCTTACAAAGTAGAGAAAAGCGTTACGATACCAATCAACATTTTGTTATTTCAGTTTTAGACGGGCTTACCCGTCATGAAGAGCATTTCCTTGAAACTTTTGCTACCGCGTTTGGCAATATTCCTCATTTAGGGGGAAGTGCAGGAGACGATTTAAAATTAGAAGCGACCTATGTGTTTTATGACGGTGCGTTTCATCAGAATGCAGCAGTGTTAATGCTGGTGGGAACCAGCAAACCTTTCTCTGTTTTTTCTGTTGACCATATAAATTCGCCGGTGTCTAAGCTGGTGGTAACCCACGCAGACCCAGAATCTCGCACTGTTTATGAGATTAACGGCGAACCTGCTGCGCAGTATTACGCTAGCTTACTTGGCCTCAAAGCCTCTGATTTAACGCCCGATGTATTTTCAGTGTTCCCACTAGCCGTACTGGTCGGGGGGAAATACTTTATTCGCTCTATTCAAAAAGTAGATGTAGCCACTAATGCAATTACGTTTTACTGTGCGGTTGATATTGGCATTATCCTTACCTTTGTGCAGCTTGGTGACTGTATTGATGCCATGGAACAAAAATTAGAAACGCTACGTGGTGATTTAGGTGAAGCCGAATTTGTCTACGCTTGTGACTGCTTTTTAAGGCGTATAGAAATTGAGCAAAATAGGAATGATGCAGAAATTCAGCGGCTACAAAAAAAATACCATGTTGCAGGGTTTAACGCCTACGGAGAACATATACATTCCGTACACTTAAATCAAACCTTCACGGGGGTTTACTTTGCCAAGGACTAACTCAAATCAAGTGTCTGAATCTACCCAGCTTGCCTATGATACAGAACTAGAAGCGCTTCGTAGTGAGCTTATGCGCCAAAAGGTCGAAAATGAGAAGCTGGAGAAAATTAATGCGGCGCTTATGTACCGCATTGAAGAAGGAGGCTTCGATCATCATAGCTATCGCGCCTTTGAACACGCAGTTCAGTTATCGGAAAAAGTAAACGAAAAAACAGAAGCGCTACAAGTTGTTTTGCAGAAATTAGAAAAATCGAATGCCGAAATAGCACGCGCACATCAAGAAACTAATCAATTAAAACAGCGTCTAAATGACGCTATCGAGAGCATTAACCAAGCGATGGTGTTGCTTGATAGCAAGGGAGCGGTAATCTATTTTAATCGTCACTTCGGCACAGTGTGGGACAACCTTACCATTACGCCTAAAATTGGCGACAATTATTACGATATCACTCAACATGCGAAGCATTTGGGAGTTATCCGCCGCGTGCTACCTCCTGACTCAGAAGGTAGGGTTATCTATCAATTATCTAATAGCCGATGGTACCAATTGACCATACGCCGTACGCAAGAAGGTGGCAATGTAATCTTATTTAATGATATTACTGAAGTGAAGTTGGATGAATCGAATCGGTATGAGCAAGTTATTAAAGAAAAAAATAAATTACTTCAGAGCCTTATTGATAACGTAGACGTTGGTATTTTACTTATCAACAAAGGTGGCGGTGTTGCGTTTTGGAATAATACGTTTTTAACCCAGTCTAATGTATCGAAGTACACCTTGTTTGATTGTAAGAATATTTACACTTTACAGATGCACGCTGATTGGAGTGGCCTAAAGCTTGACCAAGGCGGCGCTACAACGCAAATTATCAACGAAAACTTAGTCGTCGATAGGCGAATTACGATGTTGCCTGACGGCAACACCCTTTGTACTTTCACTAATGTAACGTCTCAACATAAGTATGCAGAAACGTTAAAGCAAAATGAAAGTTGGATACGCATGATCACCGATAATGTGCCCGCACTTATTGCTTATATCGGTACAGATAAACACTTTTTATACACCAATAAAGGTTATCGAGATTGGTATGGTCTAGGTGAAGAGCCCCTTTATGGCGTAGCGATGGAACAAAGCCACTTGAAGCAGGTGTATCCCCGCCTTATTCATTATGTTGAACGTGTCAATCGGGGAGAAATTGTCAGTTTTCAAAGTGAGGAAATGAACGCGCAGGGCGAAACGGGCTTCTTGCAAAAAGTATATTTGCCGCATTTTAACGATAAGAATGAAATAGAAGGGCATTTTGTATTAGCCACTGATGTGTCAGAGCAAGTAAGAAGTAAGCAACAGCTACAAGCGGCGAAAGATCAGCTTGAATCAAATGTAGAAAAGCGCACCCGAGAACTCAATCATGCGAATATTGCGTTGCAAGAGGCGATGAATTCTAAGAGTAAATTTTTAGCCGCTATTAGCCACGATTTAATGCAACCTTTGAGCGCCGCTATTTTGTTCAACGAATCTTTGCGCGATCAAGTACAGGCCTCAGCGAGTCCAATAGTCAGTGCATTGGATAACTCGTTGTCGGATTTAAATAGCTTAATACGCACGCTTATCGAGACTTCGAAGTTAGATGCAGGGGTAGTTCAGCCTGATAAACAGCGAGAAAATGCACTTCCTTTGTTAGCACAGCTAGCTGAGGAATTTAGTCATATTAGCCAAGATTATCAGGTTAATTTTCGCTATAAATTTCAAGATGCTATTGTTTTTACAGACCTAAGTTTATTGTCTCGAATTCTGCGTAATTTACTCAGTAATGCGATGAAGTATGGGGCGAATGGTAAGGTTCTTTTTGTCGCAAGGACCGTGGGTAACGATCTTCGTATCAGTATTTTCGATCAAGGTGTGGGAATTAGCAGTGACGATCAAACCGTTATATTCAAAGAGTTTAGTCGGTTGGAAAATGACTTTAATTACTCCTATAGTTTGGGGCTTGGTCTTTATATTGTTGATAAAATGAGCCGGCTACTTGAACATAATATTAGTGTTTCATCTGCGCAGGGGGTTGGGTCTTGTTTTACCTTATCGGTGCCGCTTGCCTCAGTCCAAGACATTGAGCATGAGCCGGCTTTCAATGGCACGCCACAAGACGGCTTACCTGAAAGTTTACTAGATAAACAAATTTGGCATATCGACAACGACACCAATATGAGGATTGCTATGCAAACGCTATTCGAAAATTGGGGAGTGGAGGTGGTTACATTTTCCGGTTTTGCGCAGTGTATGGCGGTAACGGATAACTGTTTTGATGACTGCGACCTACTTATCGTCGATTATCATTTAGATGACGGAGAGAACGGTTTGGAGATTGCGAAGCATATTAAACAAACACTGCCTAGCATGCCGATAATGCTATGTACGGCCAATCATTCTAAGGTACTTGCGAACGAGTTGGAAGGGACCAGTATACAATTGCTGCATAAGCCGATTAACTCAGCAAAGTTAAAGCAAGCACTAAAATCGGCTTTCTCTTAGTTCCTTATAATTAAAGCCTCATTAATGCTAGACTCGTTAATTGAACACGTATTGATTAAAATCGATATTGGCGGCGCTGGCGACCACTTTCACTCGGTTGCTTGCACCTAGCTTTTTTAATATTGATGAGACGTGGGATTTCACGGTTGTTTCTGAAATACTGAGTTCGTAAGCAATGACTTTATTAGCTAAGCCTTGGGTTAAGTATTTCAAAACGGCCAATTCTTTTCTGGTTAATGAACGAATTTGTTCAAGGGAAATAGCGTTTTCTTTTTTCACTCGGTTCCTGGCCGACGATGTACGTAAAATTTCAGAGGGCAGGCACACATTACCTTCAAATATAGACTCAACCGACGTGGCGATTTCTTCTATTTTACTGCTTTTAGAAATAAAGCCTACTGCACCGTAAGAAATGGTTTGTAGAATGTTTTGTTTCTCAGTTTCTGCAGAGATGATAACAATAGGAAGATTAGGGTGTTGATTCCTAATTTCTAGTAAGCCATTGAGCCCACAGGTTTCTGGCATATTTAAATCAAGCATTACAAGGTCGAAAGCGGCATCAGCCTCAAGTAGCTCAAGCGCCTCAGGCAATGAGTTGGCTTCAAGGGTTTGAGAGTCAGGAAATTTCTTACCCAATATAGTCACCATGGCGTGACGGAAAATAGGGTGGTCGTCTATGATAAGAATTCTTTGCATACTATTACTACCCTTAGCTCATTAAGTACCCAAATGCACTTACACAATGCATAATCTACAGGTATATTTGTTAAATCCATTTTAACAAAATAATTACAATATGAGCAAGTAAATACGACGGAAGCCTTATAATAAAAAAGCCTTAAAGTGTATTATAAATTCCTTAAAAGTAGTTTACGTTTTTGTAGATATTCTTTTTCTGTAATTAGCCCTTCTTTTTTCAATGTTTAGAGGGTTCTAAACCTTTGTATTAACGTACTTTTATTTGATGTTAATTCTCTTTTAACTACTTTAGGCAATACGGGCTCTTCTTTCTGTATATTGTCTAGATTGGCGGTTACCCAATCAGTTCTATTTGGCACCATAGTCACCTTCGGTAAGGTGAAGTTTAGCTTTTGATTAAAAACGAATTTCGATACTTGCCTAGTACCCTAGTTAAAGTCGTATTCAACAAGACCTTGATTACTGGGATCGTAGGCCATCTCATAGGCGCTATTTGCTAAACGATCATGTTCACGATAATGAGATTTAACAATCCGTTTTTAAAAAACACTCTATCAGCAATAAAGTATGTCTGCGTTTTTAATCCACCGAAGTATATTTTTTCTTTCTTTATATTTTTGGTGAGTTTGTTTTTCTGTTTTTGTGTAAATAAATCTTCAGTTTTTTCTTGTCTTTAACTTATTTTAATGCTGGATAAAAATGTAATATATCCAGTTCTTTTACAATCGCAGGGTGAGCGTTTTTATTATTATCCTTTAAATTAATATCTACTATTTTTATAATTGTATTTTTATCTTCACTCCACAATATTGTATTTGATGAAAATGACGGTGTGACGAAGAAAAGCAAAATAGTAAATATTTGAATTTTTACAAGGATTTTCATCATGGGTTTTCACCCTATAAAGCTGCTTGCAGCTAAAGAAATCGTATGTGCAGGGAGCACCGAAGCTCCCTTTTTAGGTTACACTTTAAAAGAAGATAGTGCCGCCTAACTGAATAAGTGTGAGATCTTCTGCGCTGTTATATATTGACCTTGCGCTTTCTGAACCACTTACATTTAGGCTTAAATTTTCATATTTAGCATAGATTAAAAAGCGAGAGCCAAAGTATTGTTCTGCGGCTATACCCCATTGGTTAAGTTCCGATCCTACTACGCCATCTAAGTGAGCCATACCATATTGGTCATTGTAGCTTGCGTATTCTGCGTAAAACGCCGAGTCACCGAATGCGTTGTACTGCTTTCTTATACCCGCTTTAAAATAATAAGCATCAGTGTCGTCGCCTGAACCTACAATAGCATCATCAGTTTCTTCCATCTGGTACGTGGCTACACCAAATACGCCTGATTCAAGGTGCATTACACCCGCTTGAAATTGTAGTGTTGAAGAGCCGTTTCCACCTACGTTGGTTCCACCATCTTTATTAACGGAATATCCGCCATGTAAGTTGGTTTTTAATCCGGCATGTTCTGCTGAGTATTTAACTGCGATATCGTAAATTTCATCATTAGCGTAACCTACGGCGACACTGAAATTGCCCATTTTAGGCAAGTCATATCGCACGCCGTTTCGATAAATACCATTACAATCTAAGCCTATGCCGAGTCCAGGTGTGGCTAAACATTGGGAAAATTGTCCCCAAGCGATGTTTGTAGACCCTTCGTCAATGCCACGAATAAAGAAGCCATTGGCTCTAAATAATGGGGAAATACCAGACCAAATAGTGCCTGATGGATCGGCTAGAACAGCAATATTATCGGTAGGCATACTCTGCAGTCCTATAGTGACTTTGCCCCAATCTCCACCAATATGAAGGCTGCTACCAAGTAGACCAATATCGCCACCGTTAAAGGTGTCTAAATTATCTTGGTTTGCGAATAAAAGAGGTGTTTGGTGACCGCCTCCACCATAGTTTGGTGTACCAGAAAGAGGCTCTATAATAACTTCAAATCCTACGTTTAAACCATGCTCTTCTAACTTGTAATCACCAGAGAGCGTAATTCGACTACCAAGCGTGGTTCCATTATCTGAAAGCTGAGCTATATCGCTGCCTATACCGTCGTCGTAATAGGTTATTCCTTCATTAATCCAACCTGAAATATTCCAAGAAAATTGATCTTCTTCTGCATAACTGTTTAAACTTAACGTGCTTAAAATGGCAATGGATAAATATGATTTAACAAATGATTTATTTTTCATTTTACTGTCCCAGCGTGAGTGGTTATTTTTTAATAATGAGAAAATTTTAATTTTCTCATGTGCCCTAATATTTTTCGGGTTTCAGTAAAATTGATAATAGATTTATATGGTTTTTGAACCATTGGACGTAAGGCTTGTTAACCTCCTTCTTTAGGACTAAGAAAAATTAGGCGCATAGCGCCTAATTTATAATTCTTTTTAATTAGAATTTCGCTTTCACATTTAAACTCACCATACGAGGTTGTGCAGGGCCGACAAATAATGGACTTTCAACATCTGAATAAATATCTTCTAATACTTCATCGGCTTCACCGTACGTGCCAAAGGTTTCATATTCTGTATCGAACAAATTGTTTATCCGTAATTGTGCACTAAAAGTGTGGTTAAACTGGTAATCTACGTAAACATTGGTCACCACATAGCTATCTAAGGTGTCATTTTCGTTGGCTTCATCTCCACGATAATATTGGCTAGACGCTGAAATTATCTCTGCACCCAAGCTGGCTTGGTTAGTAAGCGCGTAGTCGAGATAAAATTTGATATGATGCTTTGGCTGCCCAGGAATGGTGTCACCCGCTTCTACTTGCCGGTTTGCACCTAACGGGTTGAATGGGCTAAATGAGATAAAGGAAGACTCAAAGGTCGCGTCGAGATAATTATAATTAAATCGGTAGTGTAGCTGCTTCCAAAACGAATTAATGCTGAATTCAATGCCTTGTCTGCGGGTGGCGTCAATATTAATAAAATAACCTCTAGAGGCAACCGAACCTGCTTGTTGAAAAATGATGTCATCTTGGCTTTTGCTTCGATATATATTCAGCGTCAGCTCTATATCGTTAAACGCTGCGGCATAATTTGCTTCGATGGTTTGTGTGACTACCTGATCTAGGGGCGGGTCGGCAACAAATCCGTTTGGTAAGCGGCAAGGGTCATCTTCGTCTGCACAACTCAATTCTGCTGGGCTTGGTGTTCGTGACGATTGACTAAAGGCAAGGTTTATTAGCGAATGCTCGGTGAGCGCGATGTCTAGCCCTATTGCTGGATTAAATTGGGTAAACCTATGATTGCCATCAAGTGAGTCATCACCGTCTTCACTCAAATCTTCCATAAGCACATGATCGCGATTAAAACGGCCGCCTATATTGAGTGAAATCGTATCAGTAATATGGGTGGTATTTACAAAGAGTAATGACCACGCAGTAGTATCTACATCGAGCCTAACCCTATCTTCAGCCGATTGCAGGCCTTGTAGTGGAGTGACGGTTCGGGTGTCATTTGCGGTTTCATTCTCTAATATGCCAAAGGTAGTATCTGCGGCATAATTAATATCTCCCTTGTTATATGTTGCTCCAATAACAAGCACAGATGGTTTACCTAATAGTTCATAGTTACTGGCAAGTTGAGACGAAAATCCAAAGGCTTGCGTATCCGATTTTCCAGTATTGTAAGTACCGTCAATCACTTCGGGGGAGACTTCCGAAATATCTGACAACGCCGTATCCTCATCATAACCGATGAAAGCAACAGCTTCTGCGTCGTCTCCAACGGTGACTAACTCGTCATCGTCGTCTTCATCCTCGTCGTTATCATTTTCGTCATCATCATCATCATCTTCTAATTCACACAAGGTAATGCGCCCATCGCTAAACTGACAGGCACCAAAGTCGCTGTCATCGCCATTTATCGATGTCGTCTCATTGTCGCGATAAAATGCATTGAAAGAGATTAGATGCGCATCGCTTAATTGTAGATCGCCAGAAACGCTGAAGTGATGCAGCTCATTGTTGGTTTGATCTGGGTGGGTATATACAGCCTCACGGCCTTCTATGTCTAATAATTCAATTGGCGAAGCGCCATTCCCTAATAGCTCACTATCGGCATATAAATAATTAACATCTATTCGCCGCTTATTGTCTTGATACGACACCGAGCTAAATACTTGATTCACCTCTGATGGTGAGTAATCACGCCATCCATCCTCTTCATAATGGTTGGCATTAATGTAGTAACCCCAACTACCATTATTGCCCCCAGTTTCTATTGAGATTGCCGATTGGCCATATTGTCCCACCGTGGCGTCTATCTCATTGGCATCAAAGGTGAAACCTGTTTTGGTGTTTAACGTCAGTGCGCCCCCTAATGTATTTTGCCCAAATAATGGATTGGAACCTGAATAAAGTGAAACCGTATCGATGGCATCAAGTGGCATAAGATCCCAATTTACTGTATCGCCAAATGCCTCATTAATTCTTCCTCCATTAAGGTAAACCGAAATGCCCTGCGGTAGCCCCAACAAGGGAGATGCGGTAAAGCCTCGGTATTGCAAGTCAGGTTGAAACGGGTTGTTTTGCGCATCATTTAGGTTAACGCTGGCAAACTGAGTTTTTAAGAGCTCTGGCAGCGAGCGACTCACACTCTCTTCTATTTGCTTTTGAGACAATGATTGAACACTGCCGAAAATTGGCGCCGCATCACTGCCTGTTTGCAGTGACGTGGCGCCGTGAACCTCTATCACTTCAACATCATTATTGGTTAGGCCACTGTCTGTTTTAGTATTGGCATAGGCATGATTGCAAAGCGCTAAAGACACGCTTGAAGCGATGAGTGCATATGATAAAGGCGTTGTATTTTTTACTATCATGATTCCGATTCTTCAATGAACGAGTATGCAATCAGTATCGTGTAGCTATGTCCCGAAAAATATCCTCCTAAAGAGGGGGGATAGGTCGTAAATTGGTAGTATATAAAAATCCCGTTTCACCTAAATTTATTAAGTAAGATTGATAGTTACGTGTGACTTGTTAGCGTTGATTTACACCAGCATGCGCGGGTTGATAATTGGCTATCCTGCGCGGCGTAAATAAAAACATGCTCATTAAATCGCGCTACGCCTAATGCATAGCAGTCACCATTTGTTCGGGGGCGCCAAAACGAAGCCTCTGTTATCATAGTCTTTAAATGACAATGAAATGGCTTATCGACGTAATATACCCAGTGCTTGTCAGCATGCTTAAATTTTTGTTCGAGATCTTGCAGTGCCAATGCGGCAAGCTTATGCAGCAACCTAGGCAGTGGGGGTAAGTTATCCAATGATGTGAGTGAGGAAAAATTGGAAGCAAGTGTCGCGCTAGTACGTTCATTTACATCTGGGGTGCTTGAAGTATTAGGGGAAATGTTTGTTTCCTTGTTTAAATGAAAAATGGTGCTGCTTTTTTGGGGGCTAGCAAGGTAATACGCCAATGAGCGGGTGCCTACCGCTGAGGCGCTTGCAGGGTAACGTGAATGGAGAGGAGCATTATTTTGTAGATAATACATAACCAGTGTTTGTACTCCTCCCGGCAGTTTACTGTCTTTAAACAAGCTAGGTTTGGGTTTTATCGTTAGCCTTGTTAACACAGACTGTAGGTTTTCATTTGTGTGCACTCGCATCTGGTGATTGGCGTTTGCGTTATGCACAAACCGAATGGCTATCATGCCTTTGTGATTGACCTCACAGTCAATATAAAAACGGCCTAATTGGTTAAAATTGGTGTGAATCTGAGGCTCAAAAGTAAGCAAGTCATTGGTGAAATGTTCAGGTACCCACCATGTCGATACATAGCGTTCTGACGTTTCATTATGAGCACTAAATGCGCTTGGGTTGATAATGGTATTTGTATTAAGGTTGCTACTTTGCACTTCAGTCAGCGTCGCGTTAGTACTTGCCGTCTTAGCCTGCGGACTATTACCACAAGGCCTATCAGTGACCTCAGCTATTGCCTGTCTGCATACGTTAGCGAGCCCACAGTCTTTTCCACTCACTAAGAGGGTAATGTTGTTAGTTTTATACCACTTTCTTTTATAATCAATAACGTCGTTAAATTCGATATTTTGCATTAAATCAGAAAACCCTCCCGCATGTTTATAGGCCATGGGGCTGGTATCATTTCGACGTATTGCTATGTTGTTGGCATAGTCAGTATTGCTTTCCAGTAGAGAGAGTTCGCTTACGAGTACTCCGCTTCGCTCTGCCTCAAACTGACCGTTTGAGTAATGGGTATTCACCATGCCGCTATAAATAAATTGGATAGCACTGATGAAAAGCGCCTTATTTGTGCATTGCACATAAAAGTATGTATAACCCGCATGAGTACTGGCGTTAATGGATAATGGAAGCAACGCATTCGCTACGAATAGCTCGTGATCGGCAGGGAAGTGCGCCGACCCACGGAAACACATGTGCTCAGCAAGATGAGATACACCAGAGTGATCATGTGCTGGGGTATTAACAGCGAATACCCCGGTTAATGGCGATTCTGCATTGCCTGCATTGATATCAGGGGGGGGGATCGACGGTACATACCGAATGCTAATCATCACGGAACATTTACGCGCTGGCGTCTTGTATCATCTTTACAGGAATAGCATTTTTCACCGTACGAAATTTCAGTGTGGAGCTTGCCTGTTGCCCTGCTTTATCGGTTATGGTTTTCATCAGGTGATGGTCGGGTGACTTATCGCAAACGGGATCGGTTTTATGCATATCGCCAGTAAGTAAAAAAGCTTGGCATCGACATCCGCCAAAATCTTTGTCTTTTTCGTCACAGGTTTTACAGGGTGAGGGCATCCAATTATCGCCTCTAAAGTGATTGAAACTAAAATCCTGCTCCCAGATATGCTGTATCGAATGGTCTTTCACATTGGGAAAGGTTAGAGGAAGAATTTTAGCGCTGTGACAAGGAAGAGCGCTACCATCTGGGGTTATCGTTAGAAAGGTTGTGCCCCACCCATTCATACAGGCTTTTGGGCGGCTTTCATAATAGTCGGGAGTGACAAACATGAACTTTGGGCCTATTCCATCTTGCTGGTCTCTATAACGATTAATGGCTTGTTCAGCTTCCTCTAGCTGGTTTTGTGTGGGTAGTAAGTGCTCTCGGTTTTCATACGCCCAACCGTAATATTGCACGGTGGCTAGCTCGACAAAGTCGGCATCAAGTTCAGTACTTAGCGCCATCACGTCTTCAATTTCATGAATGTTTTGCGCCGTAATGCAGAAGTTCAATACCATGGGGTAGTCGTAGGCTTTAACTAACTTAGCAATGTTGAGCTTGTGCTTAAAAGAGTGACGCTTATTGCCAATCAGGTCGTTAATTTCTGCATTCGCTGATTGAAAGCTAAGTTGAATATGATCAAGTCCAGCGTCTTTTAATGTGGCAATACGTTTTTCTGTCATGCCAATGCCAGAGGTGATCAGATTGGTATAAAACCCAAGCTCGCGGGCATACGCCACTAACGCTTCCAGATCTTTTCGTAACAAGGGTTCGCCGCCAGAAAATCCAAGCTGAACAGCACCCATTTCTCTGGCTTGTTTAAACACCTTTTTCCATTGAGAGGTTGTGAGTTCGTTAAAGGTTTCTTCCATATTGACAGGGTTGGAGCAATAGGGGCAATGCAGTGGGCACTGATAAGTTAACTCGGCAAGTAACCATAAAGGTGGTGTCGTTGCCTTTGTATCTAGTGATGAGTGACTAGTCATAAATCACCCATTTTTTATCTTCTGCATGCTGTAGAAAGGTGCGAACATCATCGTCTAAGTCTGCTGGGGCATCGGGAAATGCTGCTTTAAGTGTACTGGTAATCTCATCAATAGTTCGCCCGCCATCAACAAGTTTTAGTATCTCTGATGCCGACGGGTTTAATTTAATCATTCCTTCGGGGAATAGCAGTACGTAGCCATCTTGTACTTTTTCGTACTGAAGCCGAAATAAAGGGTTCATTGAAGGAGTGCTAGTGGTGCTTGTCATTAGAATCTCCCTGTATGGCAAATGCGTTGGTCGGCGATACCATCAAAAGGTTTTCTGTCATATTCGTAGGCGAAACAAATGGCATCGGCAATACTCCATAGGATATCAATCTTAAACTGAAGAATATTCAAAGCGCGGTCCTGCTGTTCGCGGGTGACAAAGTTGTCGAGGGTGATTTGAAGGCCGTGTTCTACATCGCGGCGAGCCTGTCCCAATCGCATTTGGAAATAGGTAAACCCTTCTTGGTTTATCCACGTGTAATGAGTGGGCCAAGTATCAAGACGGCTCTGGTGAATTTCTGGCGCGAACATTTCGGTCAGTGATGAACAGGCAGCTTCTTCCCACGATGCGCGACGCGCAAAATTCACATAGGCATTTACGGCAAACTTAACACCTGGGAGTAAATGAGATTCGTCTAGCAGTTCATGGCGATTAAGCCCAACCGCTTCGCCTAATCGAAGCCATGCTTCTATGCCACCAAGGGTTGAATCTCCCTCACGCCCATCATGGTCGATAAGCCGTTGAATCCACGTGCGTCTTACTTTTTGATCTTCACAGTTAGCTAAAATGGAGGCGTCTTTAACGGGAATGGCCATTTGATAATAAAGCCGGTTTGCCACCCAGCCTTGTATTTCTTCTTTGCTACAATGTCCGGCGTTCATACGTTTATGAAAAGGGTGATGAATATGATAATAAGCACCTTTGGCACGCAATTGCTGTTCAAATTCTACTTTTGTCCATGCAGATTCCGTCATATTACACCTCTATTTGCATCCCATCGTAAGCCAACTCAATGTTCTGTTCTTGCAAAGCATGAAAGGCTGATGAGTCTTCATTCAGTACTGGGTTGGTGTTATTTATATGTATCAGTACCTTACGCTTAACCTTAAAGCGGTTGAGTAACGCAATGGCACCATTTTCGCCGTTCACTGGCATATGGCCCATTTGAGTGCCTAACTTTTTGCTAAAGCCATGGTCAATCATTTCTTCGTTTACCCACAAGGTGCCATCGAAAAGCACACAATCGGCTTCGGCCATGACTTGTTTCACGGTATCGTTGGCTTGCATGCACCCAGGCGCGTAAAAAAGAATATGTCCTGACTGGGTATCGGTAATTTTAAGGCCGATATTGTTACCCGGCACAATGTTATCGCGATACGTTGAATAGGGGGGCGCGTTTGACTCTAGCACCACAGACTGGAAAATTAGCTCATCTGCACCCTCAGGCACAAAGGTATCGGTAAAATTAGTGCTAATGGTGCGCTGTTGAAGGCCGCCGTGCCAGTGCTTTAGCACGGTCAATAAAGGAAATGTGGTGGTTAAATCTTCTTTCACCACATCGGTACAGTACACAGGAAGTGGTAACCCTTCTCTTAGGGTAAGCAAGCCCGTGGTATGGTCTATTTGACTGTCGGTGAGCACAATTGAGGCTATACGTGTGCCTCGGGCAATATGCTCATCAGGCCAAAGCTGTGGGTGATTATTAATTTGTTCTCGTAAATCTGGAGAGGCATTAATTAATACCCATTTACTCCCATCTACACTAACGGCAATGCTTGATTGCGTTCGAGGGGTTGTGGTGATTGTGTGTAGTCGCGCACCTTTGCAATTTTCACAATGGCAATTCCACTGGGGAAATCCGCCACCTGCGCCTGCGCCAAGAATCAATACCTGCATAACAACTCCTTGGGTATTTAAAAAGGCTGCAAATGCAGCCTTTTGATTACTTATCACAATAGGCTTTGGCTTAGCGGTTGCTGATATATAGCGTTACTTCAAAACCTAGGCGCATTTCAGTGTATTGAGGTTTAGTCCACATCGTCATTTCCTCTGTCTTTTGGATGAGTTCAACATGAGTATATGTTGATTATCTGTTAACAGATATCCTTCTAAAGGAGGAGAATTACCATGAATCATGATGATTTTCGGGAACTCGCTAGGCGTTGTAAGTAGGTTAACAGTAAAGGGATGGGACGGCCGGTTGCCGAATTAGCAGTGCCGTGCTTAAACGCGGTGCCAGCGACATCTAGATGCGCCCAAGGAAAACCTTGTGAAAATCGAGACAAAAAGCAGCCGGCAGTAATCATGCCCGGGGAGTTTTTTCCTGCATTGGCCATATCAGCATGAGAAGAGGCTATCGCTTCTTGGTATTCAGGCCATATTGGAAATGGCCATACTGGATCCTGACTTTCTTCACCAGCCTTAATCAGCGCCTGTTCAAGGGGACGTGAATTACTCATTACACTACTGCACTTATGCCCTAACGCAGTAATAGCAGCGCCGGTTAGTGTGGCGATGTCTATGATCGCTTGGGGTGAAAATTGTTCGCTGTAACTCAACGCATCACATATTAGCATTCGCCCCTCGGCGTCGGTGCTTATTATCTCTACCGTTTGTTTGGAGTGGGTCGTAATGATATCGCCCGGCCGATATGCGTTGCCGCCGATGCTGTTTTCAGCGGTGGCCAAAATGCCAATAATGTTGATATTTAAGCCTAGTTCGGCAGCCGCTGAAATTACACCTAGTACGCAAGCTGCCCCAGCCATGTCGTATATCATGTGGTGCATATCACTGCCGCGTTTCAGGGAGACGCCACCGGAATCAAAGGTAACGCCTTTGCCTATTAGCACGACGGGATGAGCATTTTTATCATCTTCGTTATTTCCATCACGTCTGCCTGAGTAATGAATTACCGGCATGGAAGCAGGAAACGCCGATGCGCGATTAACCGCTAAATAAGCATTCATACTAAGCGCTTCTAGCGCGCTCTGATTGATAATCTCGGAGGTAATTGTAGAGAAATTACTGGCCAGTCTTGTCGCTTGCTCTGCCAAGTACATTGGCGTGCAAATATTAGCGGGCATATGGGATAAATCCCGTGCGAGTTGCATGCCATTGGCCAGTGAATTTTCATACTTTAGGCAAGTGAGAAGAGGCTGGGTTGGTGGGGCAGATATGGTTAATGCTGGTTCTTCTTTTGATGAAAGGTGGGGCGAAGATTTATAGCCTTTAAATTGGTAACAGCCAAAATAAAAAGCGCGCAATAATTGGCTGATTAGCATTTCTTCGGTAGTTTTCTTTTTGTTTTTACCAGCGAATACTTGTTCAGAATTAACGCTCGGTTGGCTGAAGTGGTATGGCAACACTAAAGTGATAGTTGATGAGTGGGATGAAAGGGCTCGTTTAAACGCTTCAACAAACAGCTGACGAGTGCCATGGTTTGCCGAATGATGATCAAAACTAAGGGCGATATCATGTTTTAAATCGCCTACACCAAAAATAAGCCATCTTTTGGCCGCCAAGCCCACAGGTCGATGGAGTAGAACAGATTGACCTTCAGCGCCTGTGAACGCTTCATCATCTAATACCTGCTTAACAAATACCTGAGAACTAACAGGTAACGTACTAATAGCGGCGTTTATATCTGCTGGTGCGCAAAGCCACAGCACGCATTCTGAATCTATTTCATGTAATTCGCTTGGAAGTGCCAATGTTACGCTATTCATGAGCCGCCTTGGTTTTTGGGTTATTAATAACGCGCTTTTGTTTACGAGTTTTTCTTTGTGAGCGTTGGCCTAAAGCTTCTTGCTGCCAAGGTAAAGGTTCCAAGGGAAAGCAGGGCAACAATAATAAGTTCTTTCAAAGCGAGCTTTTCATACAACCCAAATCGCAACAGCTCTACACCACTAGTAAAGGGGTTGAATGCACAAATCTGATACAGCCATTCACTCGCTTCTCGCATTTTCCATAGGGGATAGAGCGCGCTTGAAAGGAAAAACATTGGGAAAATAATGAAGTTCATAACCCCAGCAAAGTTTTCCAATTGTTTAATGGAGTTAGCGAGTAATAAACCTAATGCGCCAAGAAAAATTGATAACAATGCAATAATAGGCAAGGCATAAAGGTAACCTAGAAGGGGTAATTGCACATCAACGAGCAAGGTAAAGCAAAAGAACAAATAAACCTGCACTGCTGAAACCAACATGTTGGCCACCAATTTACTACACAATAAAAAAGCGCGGGGAACAGGACTCATTAGCAGTACTTTCATACTGCCCATTTCTCGGTCGTAAACCATGGATAATGAACTTTGCATACTGTTAAACAGCACAATCATGGCGGCTAAACCGGGCACAATATATTCTTCATACAAAATGTAAGTATCGTAGGGAGGGATCATAGAAAGCCCTAGCGCAGATCGAAACCCCGCAGCGAAAACAAACAGCCACAACAGCGGGCGAACCAATGCACTTAATAGCCGCGAACGTTGTTGCCAAAATTTCAGCATTTCACGATTTAATACACCTACAAAACAGCGCCAGTACATCATCATTTGTTCCCTGAGCTTGGTATCAATTTACGGAATGTATTGGTGTTAGTTGGCATAAATAAGTACATCCCAAAGTTGATTAACATTCTCGACGTGATGTTTTCCAAGTAAAGCCGAACATATGTCATGCTCTATGAGTTGACCATTAAGTAAGATGGAAAGCGGGTCTTTGGAATACACTTCTTCAAATAAGTGCGTGGCCCACAAAACCGTGACACCTTGCTTGAGGGCTAAATCGTGTACTACAGAATGTATTAACCTGCGCGAGGCTACGTCTAACCCCACCGTGGGTTCATCAAGCAACAAGGCGGTGGGTTGATGGATAAGGCACCTTGCAAGCTCAACTCGACGTCTATGGCCGCCATTTAAACTGCGCACTTTGGTGTCGAGACGATCACTAAGATCAAGTTCAGACAATAAAGTATGAATGCGTGAAATCGATTCTATTGGATTCAACCCATGAAGCGAGGCAAAGTAAGATAAGTTCTGCTTCACAGTAAGATCGATATCCAGGGTGTTTTGCTGAAATACTACCCCGAGTCGTTTCATAATTGACGCTCGATTTTGCACGATAGTGCAGCCATTAAAATAGATGCTTCCCTGTCCAATCCGTTCTAACCCCGTTAGCAGGGCGAATAAGCTACTTTTACCCGCGCCGTTAGGGCCAAGTAAAATATTGAAACCCGAGTTAAGGGTAAGTGATACGTCACTAAGGGCTGTTACTTTGCCATAAGAGTGAGTCACTCCTTGAATGTCTATTTCCATTTAACGGCAATTCCCCATGGGTAACGACCCACCTTAATCGTTTTCTCAACACCAAATGTTTCAGTATTGATAACCGAAACATCGCCGCTAACACCGTTGGTCGTAAGTAATAGTGATTGGTCTTGATTGAACGCTAACTGCCAAACTCGTCTGCCTACAAGAATGTACTTTTCTATTTCAAACGTGTCGGTATTCACCACGGCAACACGATTTGCAGGCCCAAGGGCGACAAACGCGTAAGGGGAGTCTTTCATCAGCAAAATACCCACGGGTTGTATTTTGTCGCGATACACGCCTTTAACGGCGAAAGAAAGTGTTCTCATTTTTTGTTTAGTCAGGGTATCGAATATGGTGACAGTGCCGCCAATTTCAGAGCTTACCCAGAGATATTTGTCGTTGTGAGTAAAGTGGGCGTCTCGGGGGCGGGCATCTACCAAGCTATTAGCAATATTTTCGTGGGTGTTGGTATTAATCCAGTGCACCATATTGGTGGTTTCTGATGTGACTACCATCATGCTTCCATCGTGGCTAACAGCCAAGCCTTCAGGTTCAACCCCTACATCTATCTGAGCAATCACCTGACTTGAGGGAATATCGATAACGGTAAGTAGTGCATCATCTTCATTCGCTGTGTAAATGGTGGTGCCGTTGGGATGAAGAGCAATGGTTTCAGGATCTTCACCTGATGGCAGGTCGCCCACAATTTCATGCGTGTTTAAGTTGATAATTTGAATACGGTCTGAATCTGAAGCGCAAATGTAAGCGTGAGATTGGTCGGCACTTAATATAAAGCCCCTTGGTCGTTCGCCTATATCAAGCGTATCTGTTATCTCAAACGTATTCATATCAATGACTGACAAGGTATTGTCTTTTTCATTGGTTACGTACGCTTGAGGTAGTGCGTGTATCGTATGGCTGATAGCACAAAAGCCGATTAACCAAAAGCCTGTGGCTACAAAGCGAGCAATCATGATGAGTCCTTACAAGATTTCATGGTGTCACCTAAGGTGTCTAGTTCGTCAATTTGGTGCAAAAAGCCAGGTAGGGGGGCATGGATCACTAGACCTTCTTCGTGTGCTAATGCAATGGGTTGACGCAGTTGGTGAGTGCTTTCGCGAAAAGTTAATGGACGTCCTTTGTATGCGGCAATACTTAGTTGCTCATCAACTAATGTCTTAAATAGCGGAGTGCCCGTTAGAGATGATTGGATATCAGCGCGATTGTTCTTGGTTTTTTGCAAGGCGGTCGATACGGCGATAATGGCCGCGTAAGCGGCAAAGTCGACTTCATTCATAGTACGAGAAAATTTTGCTAGGAAACGATTCTGTAGTTGTCTTGCGCCCCATTGCTCATGGGTATAATGCCATCCTACGGGCTTCAATCCTGCAGAGCCTATTACAGGTACAATATAGTGAGTATTAAAGGGTAAGCTATAGGCAAACTGCCCTTGCGTGTCGGCAGCAAAAACGGTTTCGTAAGGTTTCTGGGTGCGGGTAAAAAGGGGAATCTCAGAAAATGCTGAGCGGCGTAAATCGAAGCTTGCCTGCCACGTTTTAGTTTCAACGACATTGAGTTTAAATTTCTTCGCTGTACGCAAAAATGCATTTAAATAGGCTTGGTCACTCTCATGTACTCCGTGCACGGTAAGTACATTACTCAAGCGCTTAGTACGAAGCCATTGGCCAAGGGCATCGGTCTTCATTTGATGGCTAGGGTAGGTGTGTAACACTTGAAACTCACAGTGCATGTGGCGAAATGCATCGTTGCCACTGGCGACGTTAAACACTAATGCATTGGGGTTGATACGCACCACCGCATTGGTGACTAAATGGTACTGAGTATTTGGGCTGTCGATGAGTATCACAGCCGCATGTGCAATTGCGTCAGTTGTCGCTGAATCAAAGATTGAAGACTCAGCAACAGCGTTATTATTCGTGCGCCTAGCCAATGGACTGAGGTGCGTAAGTGACAACGAATAGCCCAAAAATCTTCCGGTTATATTGGCGTCTTCAATACCAATACTCGCGCCCGCAATCCCTTCGTTATTCGGGCGAGCCAAATACAAGGGAGTGCCGGCCGGTACTGGGCGCGCCATGTTAATGTAGACAATATTGGTAGCGTGAGGTTGGGCGTTAGATTGGCCCTTAGTTTGAGCGTGAACGTTGGTGTGCACGGCTGATGCGCATAGTAGTATGGTTGATATTGAAACCCATACTTTTGTTTTATCCATTAACCTGCGGATGGCTTTTTTCACACTTTTTTTCACACTTTTTTCAAAAGTGTGCCTTTTGTAAATCGCGATACAAAAAGGGTATATGGCATTTTTCCCGAATAACATCCTCCTAAAGGAGGAAAGCTATGGCGCTAAAGTAGCATTCGAGAAAACTCAGCCGCGCATTAGTATTTAAAGCATCTAGCTTTAAGAGAGTTTCAACTCGTGTCTCAATCTCGAATCACCCTATTTTCCCCGTTGTTTTTACTGTACTTATTCAGCATTGAAGTGGACGCCCTCTCGTTCGATGACATTATTGAAAGTAACAAAATTAACATTGCGGTTTATGATGATTACCCCCCTTATTCCTATATCGAAGCGGGCGTGGCAAAAGGAATAGACGTTGATATAGCGAAAGAAATTGCCGTAAAGTTAAACGTAGAGTTAGTCATCACTTGGATGACCCCAGGAGAAACTACTGAAGACGATTTTCGTAATTTTTTGTGGAAAGGGCACATCATCCACAAAGTAAAAGCGGATTTGATGATGCGAGCACCTTACGATCGTACGTTTTCTCAAAAGCGTGATGATATTGGTCTATTGGCAAACGAGTTGGTACATATGTTCGCGCCTTACCAGCAAGAAAGCTGGCAAATTATTCACAATACGGAACGACTGCCTGAAGTAGAGACCATGGCAATGTTTCAGTACCATTCAATTGGTGCAGAAATCGACAGTATCCCTCATTTTTATCTTACATCTGCCTTTGGCGGTAGGTTACGGAAAAATACCTCTCAGTATGCCAGTAATGAACTTGCTATCGATGCTATGAAACAAGGTGAAATTGACGCCGTTATGGGGCTTCGTACTCAAATTAGTTATTTAGCACAGTTTATCGACAACAAAAAATTTAAGTTAGCTGACAATGCATTCCCCTTAATTGGGAAGCAAAAGTGGGACTTGGGAATAGCCGTTCATAACGACTATAGAACTCTTGCTTACGAGGTGGGCGATGTGATCACCGAGATGGTACAAAGCGGAAAAATCGCGCACATTTTTAGTCAATATCATGCCACTTACGAAATGCCTGCTTACTACGCTATTAACCCGTAGCGTGTCGATTTTTCAGGCATATGTCCTGTCAATTCCTCCTACTAAAGGAGGGGACAAATCACTCAGCCGTTCCATAGGCATAGCCATTGTGCACCGCTATTCTAAATCTATCGAATAGTCTGCATGTCAGATCCATTCATGGCCAATACGCAATTAGGAAACGTTATGAATAAACAACTACCATTAAAAAGAATTGCCTTAGCTTTATTGGTTTGTGCTGGTGCTATTGCTCCTGCTCAAGCTAACGTGACCGACAAAGATATACAAAACGACCAAGCCACAACCGATGATATCGTATCTTACGGTATGGGGTTACGCGCGCAGCGCTATAGCCCGCTTTCGGCTATTAACAAAGATACCATTGAAGAAATTCGCCCTGTTTGGGCATTTTCACTTGGCGGCGAAAAGCAACGTGGTCAAGAATCTCAGCCCATGGTAAAAGATGGTGTCATGTACGTGACCGGGTCTTATTCACGAGTATGGGCGATAAATGCCATGACAGGGGAGGAATTGTGGCAGTACGAGGCGCGTTTACCCGACGGTATTATGCCATGCTGCGACGTCATTAATCGCGGGGTCGCTTTGTATGACAATCTGGTGATATTTGGCACCCTAGATGCCAAGTTAGTAGCGCTTGATAAAGACACGGGTAAAACGGTGTGGAAGAAAAAAGTAGAAGATTACAAAGCGGGATACTCCATTACTGCCGCGCCCATCATTATTGACGGAATGGTCATCACTGGAAACTCGGGTGGCGAGTTTGGGGTGGTGGGCAAGGTATATGCGTTTGATGCAAAAACCGGTAAACAAATTTGGGTAAGACCTACTGTTGAAGGCCACATGGGATATATGTGGAAAGAGGGTAAAAAAACCGAAAATGGTATTTCTGGCGGCGCGCCGGGTGAAACATGGCCAGCAGATCTTTGGAAAACAGGCGGCGCAGCAACTTGGCTAGGTGGTACTTATGATGCCGACACAGGCTTGTTGTTCTTTGGTACGGGTAACCCATCACCTTGGAATTCCCACCTTCGCCCTGGAGATAACTATTTTTCGTCGTCTCGTTTAGCTATCAATCCAAAAACTGGCAAAATTGTGTGGCATTTTCAAACTACGCCTCATGATGGTTGGGATTTCGATGGTGTAAACGAACTTATTTCTTTCGATTATCAAGAGTCGGGTAAAACGGTGAAAGCTGCTGCAACAGCGGATAGAAACGGTTTCTTTTATGTATTAAATCGTGAAGACGGTGACTTTATCCGAGGCTTTCCATTCGTGGACAAACTAACGTGGGCAAAAGGCTTAGATAAGAATGGTCGCCCTATTTACATTGAAGAAACCCGTCCAGGCAATCCGTCTTTGTCTGACGATGGCAAAAAAGGGGCTATGGTAGTGGCTCGGCCGGCCTTCTTAGGTGGTAAAAACTGGATGCCGATGGCGTATTCGCCAGACACGGGTTTATTCTACGTTCCTTCAAATGAATGGGAAATGGATATTTGGAACGAAACGACCTCGTATAAGAAGGGCGCAGCTTACTTAGGCGCAGGGTTTACGATTAAATCGGTAAACGAAGATTATATTGGTGTACTTCGCGCCATTGACCCCAAAACGGGTGAAGAAGTGTGGCGTTATAACAACTTTGCGCCACTGTGGGGGGGAGTAATGACTACGGGGGGCGGGTTAGTCTGGACAGGGAACCCTGAGGGTTACTTAATGGCCTTTGACGATAAAACCGGCGAGATGGTTTATAAGTTCCAAACTGGTTCAGGCATTGTAGGATCGCCTGTAACCTGGGAGATGGAAGGTGAACAATACGTGTCGGTATTATCAGGCTGGGGCGGCGCAGTACCTCTTTGGGGTGGTGAAGTGGCTAAGCGCATTAAGCACCTAAATCAAGGTGGGACGGTATGGACATTTAAGTTGCCGAAACGCTACGAACAGGTCGCTAAAAACTAACAAGTTAAAAGCACAAAAGAAGCCGACGCCCAATTAGGTATCGGCTTTTTTTATTTGAGTATTAACCTTTATCCTCCCAAAGGAGGAGCCTTTCAAAACCAAAGTAGAGTTACCCCAAATATCACATTAAGTATAATTTTTTCATTAGCTTATTAGGATGTACGAATGATGAAAATGAAAGTATCGCTATTACTTATCACGCTTTTTATGACCGCAGGCATAGGTAAATTAGCTGCACATGGCAACGTGACACCACAAGGTGCAGATAGCTCTGAAATGCAAAAAATAACCGGTGGTGATGAGTCTGAAGACGGTTGGGTTTTCCAAAACCCTTATCGTAACTTAGATGAAGAAACCCATAAAAAAGTTTATGAATTTGGTGAGTCAGCCTACTCAAATAACTGTGCAGTTTGTCATGGTCTTCATGCTCAATCAGGTGGCATCAACCCAGACCTCCGTTTGCTTGATCCAGAAAGTATGGAAGATGACGAATGGTTTGTGGAACGACTTCGCTTCGGGTCATCAAAGGGCATGCCTGCATTAGGCGGTATTCCAGAAGGGCAATCTGAGCCAATATTAGATCAAGAAACACTTTGGGCGATTAAAACCTATGTAGAAGCTCGCCGAGAGGTAGCGATAGAAGAGGGTGAGATAGACGTTGAATAGAATCTACTTTTTTGCCTGCTGGGTTGAGGGATCGCCCAGCATTTTTGGGGCAATAAAATTACAGTAATGGGCCGCATGAGCTACAAATAATTAGCTCACACTATCCCAAAACAGGCAACGGTCGGCGTCCCTATTCATTAGAAACCATGTACTGCATTCATTGCATGCAGCAATGGAAGACGCACTGTATGAAATTGCCTCAATGCGCCAGTTTGCAAAATTGTCACTGGATAAAGTTATTCCAGAGCGTGCCACCATAATGAATTTCCGACAGTTACTGGTAAACACAAACTGACTCGCAAGTTGTTCAAAACCGCTAATCAATGGCTGTCGGATTGTGGTTGTGATGATGACTCACACGCTGATGACTCCCGCCGCCAATGAGCATGACCTGAACCAGATGAAAAACCTATTGCATGGTGAAGAGAAATTCGTTTCCGCGCAAAGGTGAAGCATCCGTTTCGCATTATCAAATGTCAGTTTGGTTTATCAAAGCTCGCTATAAGGGACTGAGGAAAAATAGCTCCCAGTTAGCCATGCTATTCACCTTGACGAACCTGCTTAAGGTAGACCAGATGTTGTGACGATAGCCAACTTTTGTCTGAAATCCGGGAAATGCCCGGATTAGGGGCGAAATCCGTCCTAAATAGCGGTATATTGACCTGAATCGGGAAATTTGGGTGCAAAATTCTGACATATAAAACAGCCTGCTGATTCAGAAGCAGATTGCAGCATTTATTCGCACTTGTATGGACACTCCTCATTGATTAAAGACGTTCATCTTAATCATGGCACATCAATGCCGATTGTGAGGGGAGTCCATTCCATTTCCTTAGAGTGTTAGGCTGGATATAAGATTATAAAAATAGCCCTAAAAATACTTTTATAACCGAAAAATTTAGGCACAAAAAAAACCGACTCAAGGTCGGTTTATTGTTTCTCTTCTTAGTAAATAAAAAGAGATGGTACCAGAGGCCGGACTTGAACCGGCACGCTATTTCTAGCAACGGATTTTGAAAGGTTCTCGCCTATTTAAACGTTTTAAAATCAATGTCTTGCAATTTAAAAAGGGTGCTTTGCAAATTCTTTGCATGAATGAGAAGGGGGGAATTTGGAAATTTTAAAGTTTATAACTGAAGATCAACCTGTACTTGTAAGATAAGAATGGGCACTGTCAATAACCAGAAAATTACAATCTTATTTATATTTCCTTTAGCCATCAACCAATGGTGTCAATTTTGCTAGCTACTAATATTTGAATTAAGTAGCAAGGATATGAATCTAGATAGCGATATAAATCAAAAACGTAACATTACGTAAGGTTTGCAGTAGCCCTTTCTGTTGCATTCTTTTTGAAGTGGTGTAACTTTAACCACATGTTATGTTGATTAATATAGGGATGTTAGGCGACGTGCGCTCAACTCTAACTGCATGGTTTGTTGATTTTAAAGGCGACTTATTAGCAAACACAGGATGGAAGTTAATTCTGAAAGGAATTGGAGGTGTTTTGCTCATTGCTGGATTTCTCAATGGATATCAGTTGTTCCTCCATCAAAAAAATTCAATGTTAGTAAAGTCTTCAAAAGATGAGTACGACTCAATTAGAGATGCTCTTGATAGTCATAGTGTTACTAAGCGAATTGATGCTATTAATTCACTAGCTTATAAGGCAAACGAACTTATCCCTCCTATAGACCCCCCGTCACTTTTTGATACTTTTCTTTACATGATTGGCGTTAAAGATGAGCTCTACGAGCCACGGCACAGAAACAATGTTATCAACGCTCTTCGTCTACACTATCAGAGCCTTTCAAAGGACGGTTCAAATGAAAAATATAATACGTTAGAAGTCGAAACAATTATCAAGACTTTAGGGATAATTGGTAGAGATATTGCCAGTAAAGAGAAGAAAAACACTCCCTCTAAAAAAATTTCATCCCCGTACACAGATGAATGCTTAATCGAATCTGGAATAGGCCCGTTAGATGGTATATTAAAATCCAGAAACTTATCAAACGATTTATTTTGGTTAAAAACATACGATGGAGTAGAAGACTTAAACAACTTCTTTATTAGTGGCAAGTTGAATGAAGTATCTTTGGAAAAGTACGATTTAGCAGAGGGAATTTATAATGAAACTGATTTTTCAAGGGCTACATTAACTTACAGTAGCTTTGTTTACTCTGAACTACTTTCAACGATATTTAATGAAGCGGATTTAACCTCAGTAGATTTTAGAGCAGTTAAAGGTGATGGGATTTTCAGTGGAGCAAGGATATATAACTCTAAGTTTTCCACTTCCAAAACCAATTTGGCAAAGTCCAACTTTTCATCAACGAGAATATTCAAGTCGAATTTTATCCGTGCGAGAATGGAAACGACTAAATTCAACCATTCTGACATTACTCAGTCGCTATTTAATTGCTCTTCAATGCAAAACTCCAGCTTCAAAGCCTTTGAGTGTAGAGAGTGTGATTTTTCCTATTCAGACCTCAGATATTCAGACTTTTCCGATTCAAACATTAAAAAATCTAAATTCGTCGGAGCCTCTTTAGTTAATGTAGAGTTTACAAAATCTATTCTCGAAGACGTAGACTTTTCGAATTCAGATTTAAGTTATACCGATTTCTCAGATACAACCTTTCTGGCTGGAGTTAAATTTTTCCCAATAAAGGCTAAAGGGATGAATATATATGGAGTAAAAGGCTTGTCAGAAGAGCAACGCGAAAACTTGCTTTCACTTGGAGCAATAGAATTGTGCCCTACTTCATGGGACAAGTTTCGAGAAGATGGTAGGCCTCTAAGGTGGGAGAACTACAGGTGTTAGACCGTTTTTTCTATTTCTACAGTCCTTTAAGCAAGTTGGTTCAAGACACAAACTTATCAACAATAGTTACTCTTGAGAAAGAGGCAAAGTGCACAGTAGATGTTTACGCAATAACTACACATTTAATAGAAATAGAATCATTTTTAACAGGGGATTCACTAGGTAATGTAGAAGAAAAACTAGAAGCAAAACTAAGTTCTATAGCTAAGCAGCACAGCATTAAAATACACAGAAGCTCAGACTATTCTAATAATGAAGAACTTACATACACTTTAGCGATTATAGAAGACATATTGAAAGAGAACAAAAGCTTTAGAAACCTCCTTTTACATTATACCTACAGAAATTTACATCCTAGGTTAAATAGAATAGGCGTCAAGAACCAGAGGGACCCAGTGGTTGAACAATTAAGTAAATTTTTAATAAATGAAGTTTCTTTTGCAATATTTTTATGGCGCAAGGCTATTTATAAAAAGCAAATTATCTTTGGCAACAAAGGACAGTTCTTTCCTAAAGTGGTAGACAGCATAATAAGAGAAATCCCAGAGTTTTCAGAAGTAACAAGTGACTACGTCACATTGAGCTAAGAGGCAAAATGTTAGAATTACATGGAGTTGAATTTTCATACCCAGACACCGATAAAAGCATTGGTCCAATTGGCTTTTCTATAAGGAAAGGAGAGGTATTAAGTATTATTGGCGGGAATGGTGCTGGTAAAAGCACCATTGTTAAGCTAATCGGAGGACATTTGCTACCTTTATCTGGGAAGATAAGCTTAAATGGTAAAAGTATTGAAAACCTTCCTGCTCGTAAGCGAAGTGTAGCTACAGTTTTCCAAAGTCATGCACTGTTTCCCAATATGACTGTTTTACACAACGTTTTACTACCGTTTAAGGTAAGAGGGGGTTCACTAAAACATGCGGAAAAAAAGGCTATGGAAATATTAGATTCTGTAGGCATGTGTAATTTCAGAGACTCTGATGTTGCATCTTTAAGCGGAGGAGAATCGCAACGTGTTGCACTCGCAAGAGCACTAGCTTGTGAACCCGATGTTCTTCTGTTGGATGAGCCAATGTCCTCTGTTGATAGAGAGCGGAGAATTGAGTTTTTCGAGTTGTTTTATAAACTAAAGAAGTCTGGACAGTTAGATTGTCCGGTTTTATTGATCAGCCACGATCCTGAATTGGTCCTCGCCTTAAGTGACAGAATAGCTTATTTACACGAAGGTAAAATTATCGAAAATAACTCTGTTCTTGAAACGATTAAAAATCCAAGCTTTTCGAGTTCAATAACATTTTTAAAACTTGGAAATAGTATTCCTAGTAACAAAATTGAAGCCATAACCAATCACCATAGCGAATTTATTTTCATTGCTTCCAGCGATGTCATGTACATCGAGGATATCGATACGTTGAAAGTAATTGAGGGGCAACTTTTAAAAGTCGCCTATTACAATGAATTTTTCTATTGCTTCATAATGTCCAAAGATGAGAGGGTCACTCTCATTATTTCTAAAAATGAGCCTCCTAAAAATACTGATTTTGTTAGCGTTTATGTTGCGAAGCAACAAATTCGCCCTTTAAAAAATTTAAATAGAGTAACTTAAATATGGACTTAACCAACCTAAATAGAAGAGATTTTCTTAAAGCTATAGGATATTCAGGTGTGTCATTGTCATGCTTCTCAATTTTAGGATGTAGCAACCAGAATGCTCCAACCGACTTAAGGTTTTATGGTACAGGCACTTTAGACATAGAGCCTGCAAATTGGATTTATGCTAAAGAGAAACTCGGTCACCACATCTTGTTCGAAGATAATAAGAATGACGTTGGGCCTATAATTACTCAAATGATATCTGGAAATGCTGCTTATGATTATGACATCGGTGGTCTGCAAGGAGGAGCAGAGAGAGAACTAGCAGAGGCTGGTGTTATATTGCCTTGGGATATGAGTAAAATTCCAAACTGGGAGTCTGTTTGGCCATGGGTAAAAGATATTAAGTATACTCAGTTGAATGGCAAGAGATACGGCCTTCCTGTCGTCGTTAATGCCGACTCAATGATTTATCGCACTGACAAATTTGATACGCCTGTTGATACTTATGCACACGTTTTTGACCCTAAGTTGAAAGGAAAAACGTCTATGGAAGATTCGTGGATTAACAGTGTTATCTTTACTGCAATTTACATTAAGGAGAATAGAATTCGCGGCATGAAAATCCAAGATCCAGGGGATTTAGAACTTGACGAACTTGAAGGCGTTATGGAGTTTCTAATAGAGAAAAAAAAGGAAGGACAGTTCAAGAAGTTTTGGAGTGGTTGGAGAGATGGTGTTGAATTAATGCGGTCAGGAGAAGTGCATGTAATGACCGGATGGGAGCCGATCGTTTACGAACTCAAAGGTGAAGGTCTACCAGTTGAATATGCAATTCCAAAAGAAGGTTATGAAGGGTGGTCAAATGACCTGATTCTTCATGCCGGGACTATTGAAAGAGGAACTTACGATATAGCGCACAATTTCGCTAATTGGGAGCTTTCTGGATTGTATGGATGTGTGTTAGGAAATAAACGTGGTTATGCTGTTCCAAACAGTAGTTCAATCAACTTTGCACAATCACCACTAAACAAATCTTTCTGCAATGTCGAAGAGCAAAAACAATTACTAGAACGCGTTCAAAACAAATTTAGAAGTATGAAAGGTGAAATATACTGGCAGAACGTGCGCCCAAGAAACTATAAAAAGTACGAAGAGTATTGGGCCAAGTTAAGGAGTGCTTGATGTTCAATGCAACTAAGTGGTTCGGGAACTTATCTCTACTAATTCTTTTCGGCTTAGTTATAGTACCTATATTTAGACCCATAATTGGATTTTTAGGTGTTGAAAATGGTGATAGTGTCAGCTGGTCTTACATTCTTTCATCACCTTATTTTTCGCTTCTTTTAGAAGTAATTATTCGGGCATTCCTAGGCGCGATTTTATGCTCTGTTATGGGAGCTTTTGTATCTTTATACATGTATTTTAATTTTAGTAGGCGCCTAGTAAACTACTGTTTGCTTGCTTTAACATGTGTCTTTTTGTTCCAACCAATATTGAGAACTTATGTTTGGAGAGATATTGTCGGGTTCTCTGGTGTTGGAGGAGACACCGCTGAAGTAATTTCCTTTTTAGTAATGACACTCGGAGCCTTACCTGCCTCGATATTTGTTTCTTTAGCAATACTAAATACATTTCCCAAAAATATATTGGATGCAGCATTCGATATTGGAGCAACTCAAAAAGATATTGTCAGAGGTATACTTCGAACGCATGCACTAAAAGCGTTTTTTTCATCTTTCTTGATAACTACACCCTTTTTGTTATTTTCGTTTGCTGAGACACGAGTGTTTTCAGATCAAGAGAAATCGATCTTTATTGTTATCGATGGGCTAAGGAGAGTTTCAGAGTTTTATCTCGCAGACATCACTCAACTTATTGTAACCGTAATTAGTTTGCTTTTAGCGATCACTTTTAGTCTTGTATTTCGACAAACGGCCAAAGAGAGTTCCGATGCTTAGATTTACTGTATTCGCAATAATTTTTTCAGCCTCATCCCCAGTGTTATTATCAATACTAACTCTTCCTTGGCAAATTAGCGGCTTCTTCGACTGGAATCAGCACCATTTTAAAGAATTAACAGGAGCTTTACTACTTTCAATCAAACTTTCGCTAAAATGTTCGTTGATCTCTGTAGTTTTATCAATTTATTTTGTTTGGATTTTCAATCTTTTTTACCAAAAGCTGATTTTCCTTTTTTTGATGCTTTTGCTATTTTTCGCTTCCTCTGATGTAGTAGCATTATCATTGATTGAGATTTGGAATTACTTCGGAGTCAAAACTAGCCAAGATAGTCAAATTATATTTGCTCAAGTCATTTATATACTTCCATATACAACTGTCATCATATATATGACCAAAAAGTATACTCAAGATGATATCATTACAGCCTTCAAAGACTGTAATTCTGGGTTAGTTAGAACATTCCTCTGTGGCTACATAGTTAGAGTAAAAAGATTACTCATTTCAGCCTTTTTATTAGGTTTCTTGTTGGTTTTTAATGAATATAGAAGGACAAGTTATCTCAGCGGTGCTGACAAGTACTTAAGCGAATATATAGAAGGAAGTGTCGCTTCTACAAGTAGCGATGATGGCTTGCTAATAAGCTCCTTATCATCTTTGGTAATTCTTTTGTCTCTATTCTTGTATAGGAGTTTACCGAGTAAGAATGTAAATAATCTCTAAAACATATAACCCAAAGTATATTACTTTTCTTGGGCCAGTTTACCTTTCTACTTGCTAAACCCCAATTACTTTTTTCGTTGAAGCAATGCCTCACTAGTTAACATCCTCAGCCATCTAACTGATGTTCACTCCACTCGTTAAGTATGAATATCAGAAATCCTTACGTCGGTGCTAATTAAACAAGTACATTTCAAAACTATACAAATCTTCAGTTTTGCAAATTCTTTGCACCAATTAACTTTCATTACACTGGCTCTATTTTTATCTATACTTGGGTTCTGGCCAGTTTCTCTCATAAGAATGGCAAGCTGACGAACATCTCACTCCTGCTCTACCTTTCTCTAACCCTAGCCGATTAGCACTCATGTCGTTGGGCGAATCTTTTAAAGTGTAGTCCAGTGGCTTGCCTTTAAGTAAGGTATTAACAATTACATCTGACGCCTCTCTAAAACAACTAAGTGCTCTCGCAGCATTTTGACCTGCAACGCCTCTTGATGAAGCTTCACAGTTAGCCATACAGTGGTAGTACTTGTCACTTTTAGCAAAGTTGTTGACCTGCATTTTGGTAAAGTTAGAAGCGAAATCTTTAATTGCTCCAATTTCATCCATTGCGGTATTGACGCTTTCAACAACATTTTCGATCCAAGTATCGTGCTGCGGTATTTGTGCATCTTGGCCTAACCACTCTGTACATCTTTCTCCCAAATTAGCACTCGCTTCCCTAAAGGTTTCCTTTACCAAATTGAAATTTAAACTAGATTTTTCCGTCGATTTAGTTTGGAAAGTAATATGTCTTTCTTTATCTAAAACTTTAGTTTCTATATAGGAATTTCCTCGAGTGATAGAATCAAATTGTCTAGATTCACCTCCTGTTGCTCTTTGAGTTCTATCCGGGGGGCGTTCATTGCTTTTATTGAAATTTCTCGCCGAAAAATTTCTCAGATCAGGATACCTATTTTCATGATTACTTAGATTATCTTTGGGTGACTCATTGGTGTCTGTACTTCTTTCTTTCATTGGATCCCCCGGTACGCTACATGAAGATTCAAAGTACAATTTCTAACTTTTGAAAAATCCATATCTCGAACTGACGAGATCAGTTGTAATTCCCATTTCCCAAATGGACTGCTATTCATCAAAGCAGTTACGCCTCCAATTTCTGGTTCGCGTCTATTATTTTCGTCCCAAACTCTTCCTAGTGTAACGCTCGGCAAACTAGATTGATCAATTTCAATTAACGAATCATCAAGGCGCCTTATTGTTGCTATAGCTGGAACCTTAAATTGTAGAGTCCAAGAAGTTTTCTCAGGCCCTGTATCTATGGTAGCACTAACGCCTCTAAGCCTGACATGTCTACTATTTGGAAAAACAGCGAGAGGTACATCAAATTCAATTACCCCATCAGCAATTTGCTCGTTAAAGTTGCCATCAATCAATTTAGCTATTGAGATTGGTATGACTACAGCTTGGTCTAATCTAGAAAATCTAACAATTTGTTCTACATGTGCTCTAGTCCAAATCAAGTACTGGTCAAAAATATCATTACTAGACGTATCAGGTAATTCACTTTCAATTCCATATACTTTTTCCAAGCCCTCACGAGCCGCTTCAATTCTAATCACGGCTGAACTTAAATCATGCTTAAAACGCTCTTGTATACCGTCTAGACGTTTAGCGTAATTAAGAGCTCCTTCTGCATTGGTGGCCGACTTCGCTTTCATATCCTGTATTTTTCTGGAAGCTAAAGTTCGCCTTCTTTGAAAGTCCCTATTTTTGTCATTCCAAGTAGTTAGTATAGATGCTGAATTTTCTCGTTCTTTTGCTACTAATTCTGAAGCTTCTGCTTCTATTTGACTAGAAGTCATAGATGCAAGTTTTTCTCTGTGACTGTGTAAACTTTGATCATATGCTGAATCTGCAGCATGGTCGAAAGCCTTTTTTTTGACTCCCCCATATGTGTGACTAACGTAGCCTTTAAACGACTGACCGCTCCACTTGTATGGAACTAGAGCTGATAGCCAACCCGCTTTTCTTGCTGCATTAGTTACTTTATTAAACATCTGATTAGAATATAGCCACTCTTTGGTTCTTTGGTGATGCCTTTTCAACCACCCCATTTTTTGTTTTAGTATATTCGATGAAACTTTGTCAGCTCTAGAAGACCACCACTCAACTTCATATAGCCCGTTTTGTTCTTCTTCCTTGTGAATTTCATCTAACTCTACGAACTCAGCAAGCTCCAATATTAATTCAGCATATTTGGCTGAAAGCTCATCCCATTCCAACCTATCACGTACGGCTCTATCTAATAGATCAGCAGACTGGTCAAGTAATGCTTCTACGTGAAAAAAAGGGAATTTAAATTCACTACGTGATGAATTATTCTCCCATTTAGCGTCTATCGATTGCCCATACTTTGAAAGCTCACCCAAAATCGTTCCATCATCTGTAAGTAAGTTTCTCTTTACAATCTCTTTAACTTTCTCCCATTCGTGCTGCTGATCACCAGACCTTTCAAAAGAAAGTGTCTCTGACAAATGTACTTCTGGTTTTTGGAAGCCTTCAAACTCAAAGAATTGCTCGTCATGTGGAGTTTCAACTTTCGCGTCTGTAGTAACATCTTCGGTAGCCATGTTGTTTTCCTTGTACTCTATTTAATTAACCTGAACAGCCTGTCCCTTAACTACAGTGCAACTTTTACTATAAAAAAACCAAAACTCATTATATTCATCGACCGACATTTCAATTAAAGCGTCTGTATTTGGGTAAACGTTCTTTGCCCTTTGAATGGCCATTGCAATTGAAGGCAATGCATTGGATGTTGGGAATAAACCCAGAAACTTTTTATAGCAAGAGGTCCCTTCTGCGCTTCCTAAAACGGAATACTGACCGGGTTCTATGGGAATGGATGAAGAATTAATTGCAATCGGACGGCTACTGCATCCAATAATATTCAACAAAATTAATGTAGCTAAATTCCAGCGATATACTTTTGACTTATTATTCATAATCTTCCCTGTGTGAAGTTAGCTCTCACATCAAATCCATATGGAATATTTCTACAACACAATTAGTACAATGGAATTAGCTGCATTGATGGCTAGCTGGTAATAGTTAGTTCAAAGATAGGTATAGCTGAAAATTATTCATATTCAAGTTTTGAAAGGTACCTATATCAGCTGAACTTTTAGTTAATAAAAACAATTGAATTCTCTCCCAAAGAAATCCTATGGGGCTTTCGAATTTGAGACAATTGTCAGAGTACGCCAAGATATTCTGTGAGATTTCGCAGTGAAATAAACAACGGAAGCTTAGGTCTCGTTAATGTGTATTAATACTAACTATCAAAGTTAAACGCTTAAGCGAATCAATAATAATGTTTTATTGGCATTCTCGTTTGATTTCAATATTTTTTACAAGGTCTAATGCACCACCTTCCTCGCTGAGCTCACCCTTATTAACCTTCCATTAAGCTTGGTAGTATCGTCTCTAATTAATAGCTAATACTGATATTACATGATTGAAGATGCCCTGACTGTTGACGGGGGTGAACAAAAAAAATACAGTAAAGGTCTTGGTTTGAAGTTGTCTAATCTGCAGGTAGGTTGAAAATCTTGCTACCAGCGGATGAGTTCAGCTATTGGTACGTTGTTGTGCTGTGCAGTTTGCTCAGCACAGTATGATACTTGTAGAGCGGGTAAGGACATCCTGTTGTTTTGTAGTTGGTATCGTCTTTTTGCTTTTTTTTGACTACAAAATGTGAATGGAAATAAAACAATGCCAAAGAATCGCCATCCTTTTAGAAAAAACAGTAAACAAAGGGGACCATCTCCTCAACTTGAAAATGCGGCAAAAAAAGAATCGGTTTGTTTATTAAGCGTTGGTGGTAAACTTCAGAGTCTTTATCTTCCTGCGCAAGTATCTGAAGATAATCCCAGAGCCGCAGAATACAAAGACATTGAAATTGGGAAGCCACTCGTTGTTCGGTATCTACATCATTTCCTGAATTTTCCAGACGCGAAAGATTACGATGATGAGCAAGTAATGATTTCGTCCTTTGTTAAGACCATTGAAGAGAAAAAGCCTGCTGCTGAAGCTATAACCTACTACAATCCGACAACCCAGTTTAGCAATGGACAATTGTCCATTAAGCACTTTGGTGCCGACACCTTTGGCCATGAGCTGATTTACTACTCAAAGAGTTATACCGGCCAGCCTGTTAGGCTTACAACCAAAGTGATGGAGCTGGATAATTACGACGATGTATTCGGCGCCATAAAAGACGGTACTGATAGCTTGGGGGGGCTGCCATTTTTTATGGAGTATGTTCCGTACATGGCGGCAGCTAAAACCTCTGTCAATTTCATATCCAAACTTTGGAAGTTGTTTGATAAAGACGATCCTATAATCCCTCGCCTGGCACTAAATCTATACTTTAATCAACCAAACCACCCAAAACTCCAAAGCGGTCGGGTTGTGTGTATACATTCCACAACCCAAAAAGCCGAAGAGTTTATCGATAAAGGCTACAAGCTCACAGTAGATAATGTCCTCCAGGACAAAGACGGTAACGATTACACCAGTTCTTCCTACTTCGTTGTACAAGTGAATGCTGAAAAACGTGATGAATACGAGGACTTTGAATACCATCAAAACGCCGCTGAATTGCTGGCTATGACAAATCGCGGTGGTGATATGAGTGACTTTATCTCCACAGCGGTAACGGGATTTGAGTCCTATGCCGACCTCGCAACGATTGAAGAAATGGAAGCAATGCAAGACGACTTAGGTGATGAAGAAACATTAGCCAAGTTCAAAGCGTTATTTAAAGGTATGTCATCTGATGTTAAGTCTTTGTACCGTAATAAATACAAAGACATACTTGAAGAGAACACTTAGTGAATTGGTAGAGTCGACAATAAAGGGATCTTGTGTGATTTAATATAAATCGCTTGGGAGCTTGACCATCGAGCACTCTAAATAATAACACTAATGCAATTGAATGGGATTGAGACCAATTACGACTCTTTCTGCAACTTGCAATCTTTAATGCATATTATGGCTAAACCGTCTTTTACTGTAATTTTTTATAATTAGAAGGGATGCGAGCATGGCTGGATACAAAGTGGATTTTTTACCTGGCGTTATTTTACCTTTACCTACCTATAGTCTGGAAGTCGAAGCAGAAGTACTTCAAAGTCCCGAACTAAAGGATCACCAATTAGCAGAATATATTCATTATTCGGTAGCAATGAATAAATCAACTGAAAAGCGATCACCTTTGTTTGTTGCGTTAAATATCGATCAAGCTCAATTCAAGAAAACCCGTCGTTCCAATAAATGGAAAATAGATCCTCGTATAGATAAACGTTACCAGCTAGATAATGACTATTATTACGATAATCCTTGGGACCGAGGGCATATGGCCAGAAGAACCACTGTTGCTTGGGGGGAAACGTCGCAGGAAGCACAGAGAGCCGCTGACGAGACATTCTACTTTACTAACTCTTGTCTTCAGCATGCTAACTTAAATCAAGACGAATGGCTCTCACTAGAGGATTGGGTGTACAAACTTTCTATTGATATTGATGACAAAATAACTAGTTTTTCTGGGCCAATTTATAGCGATTTTGACCGAAGTATTAAACCCTCCGGACGGAATTTGGCGTTAGTTCCGTCAGGCTTTTTTAAGATAATCTGTTTCAAGAATAAAGACAGCGGAATGTTAGATGTTCGAGCTTTTGTCATTTTTCAAGATGAAGAAGCACTCAGAGATAAAAGGGGACGTGTGCGGTACAACAACCAAACATACCAAACTACAGTTGGTTTTATAGAATCACTTACAGGTTTAAGATTCGACCATTCTATATACGAGGCTAATCCGCTTGTTCATGTCTCAGACCCTCATTCTCCATACAATGAACGCGTACCAGAGATGTTTGAAATAGCAAAACCTTCGGATATTCTAGAAAGTAAAACGAAAAGACAAAATCTCAACGATGATGTGGTTGATATTTTTATCTCGGCAGCACTATTAGATGACATCGCAAGTGATAATAAAAATAAATGGATTTCACTAATAAACCTCGGTAGCGATATGGTGGATCTTAATAACTGGACTCTCTGGGATAACTCAGACAATGCCTATACTATCAAAAACGTAAAGCTAGACCCTGGTGAATCAGTTGTGATTAAACAAATTAGTCCTATCCAACTTTCTAATACAGGTGATGTTATTAAGCTATTTGATAGTGCAGGATCGCGAATAGATTGGGTTAATTATACAAAACGAATGGTGGAGAAAGGTGTCCCTGTTTCATTTTTGCAGCCAAGGGAAACGCTAAACTAACCTCCAGTAGTATGTTCTGCTAAAGCGAGAGTTTGAACAGTACTAACTCTTTAACTAGTACTGTCCCATTAAAGGAGAAATGCACAGAATCTAATGGATGGCATGTTGAAACCATGAATTTCGATAATGTGCCAGTCGGTTTACATATTAATTTTGAGGTAAGCAGAATATTTCAGACGTGAAAGTTTACAAAGCCATCAATTTTAACGCCTTACGCTGCTATCCAGTTGGCAAATTATGGCGGCGTTCTGCTTTAGGGGAAGTGGACAAAACCTTTTCGGCGTTTTTCCTATCGAACAGGTAACCGATATGTATCAGATATGGGAGGGTAATTTTTTTACATTATTGGCTAGAGCTAGAAATCTTCAAAGTCAGCACTTCAACATAAGCAAAGTTACATTTCAAAAACTGTAAACCCAAGAACGGCGCAATGTTGCATGTTTAATTTTGGAGTTTATATGAAAAGTAAAAAGTCAGAAACTTGGTATGTTGTTTTTGTTGGTGCATCCCCTGGTATTTACAGTAGGTATGATGAGGTGAAAAGATATACGCAAGGTATATCGAAGTCTTATTTTAAAAAGTACGATACTAAAATAGAGGCGCTTGCGGCCTTCAAAAAAAGTCGCCGAGCCGACTACGATGCGAAGAAACACTTCCAATGGGGATACGAGCCACCAGTAAGGCGTTGAGTAGCCTTTTCAGTTGACCTAATCTGGACAGTTTGGGGTGGCCGATATTGGCTATCCTGTTTTTTGACAATACTCATGCAACTAAAAACAAACACTGCTTACCTTCTATGTTAAGGCGTGTAAATTTATCGTTAATCACACCAAAGTTTTCTTAATTGTACGGCATTAGCCTATTCATTGAGTTTTTTCCCATTGTTCAGGAAGCTTGTGTAAATCATCTAGTTGATACTGTTTACTTAGCTTAGGATGCTCCTTTATCAAATCTACTAGCTCAATGCCTGTTTCGATTGGCTTGAGGGCATATGCTTCGTCTAGCATTTTAACAACTTCTTTAAAATACAAAGCTGTTCCGTATTTTTGGATAGTAGGGCTGTTGTCGTATCGAAGCTCTTGCGCAATCGCAATCATCCAAAACATTGGACGCCACCACGAGTAAGAAAAGTCGCAACGTGCAATTACATCCCCTGCGTCTTTTTGATAAGCAAGTATGGTGAAAAAGTTAATTAATTCGTCCAGTTTATAACGGTCATGCTGCTCATTTTCTTTGAACTCTTCAAACGTTGAATATCGAGAAACAAGACTAATACGCGGCCAATCAGCTTCAGATAGTGAAAGTTGCTCAGCGACGAAAAATCGGCTAATCACAAAGTCAAAATAACCTCTGCTCGCCATCGCAGGAATAAGAATATTCATAGATGAATTTTTAACATTTTGAAAGTAATCACTACAGTAGGTTTGGAATAATTCTACGATAGCGTTCTCTTTCGCGTATTCAGCTGTTGTATTGTTCGCTTTAGCTGTCTCAGCCAATACTTCTCTAGTATCTTGAAGTTCTTGGATTTGAAGATAAACAGTTAAAATTACTCCACAGAATGCAAATCCAGCAAACAAAGCGTTTATACTACTGAAAACATCAGCTAAGGGCTGGCTGGTAAATTGGCGAATTACAGTTTGCTCGGTGCCTACATACCAAGCGCCTAACCAAAGCCCGAGAATTAACGCGCTAGATGTGGATATTATTAACAGTGTTGTTTTGCGCTTCATTTAAAGTCATTTATTTTTGAAATTATGTATTTACATTAATATTCCATGAAACGAGCTGAACGTAAACTTATAAGAAGAAAATACACATTTTTAGATTTCATAGGGGCGCTACTTTTCATTTAGATTAAGTTAAACTTGAGTTAGTCTGGAATATTATGATTAAAGACTCTCTCTAAGAGGGATTAAAATCATATAAAGCAAATTGCAGAAGAAGAGCAATTTGTTCCAGAGCGCATGGAAGATGTTATCAAACGAATGATTTACAATAGCCTAGAACCGTTGCGCGAAGAAGTGGCTGGTCTCATGGAGAAGCCTTTCAGTATATTTCAGAGCAAGAAAGCAACACCGCGCTTTACGGAGAAGCTGAATGACTTTGTGAATACATTCTACGGTGGAGTTTATTTTAAATGGAATTAATTCAAATGGACGTTATGGACATGTCCGAACTTTCAAAACGCTCCGAAGGTAAAATCTATTCTTTAGCTATCTGTATATCAAATGTAGAGGAACGGGTGACAGAGATGTACAACACCGTTACCGATACTAGTTGGTTAAAACCATTAGATATTATTGATGAGCTGACTTATTCGTCGCGTTCTCAACCGACAATTGATAAAGTCGTTAATGAGATTCTCAACAACGTGCAAAGCGAATTATCCGAAGAGTTTGGAGAGTATATGGTTTCAGACACAGCTCTCTCGGCACTAAAAGAATATTTAAGACATTTGCGTCTTCCTCTTGCGGAGCTAATAAAAGAAAAAATTTCTGGTAATCCCGGTTTCGATTTCCATTCAGAAGCGACGGAAGCGGTAATCACTTTTGGTGAGGCTAAGTACAGTGGAGTTAGCAATGCACATGGAAGAGCATTAAGACAAATAAATGAATTTATTCTCGCTAAAAAGGATATTCAGGAGCTAAGTGACTTGAGGAGATTCGTGTCCGAAGCTGCAATACAAAATGCCAGCAAAGGCATAAAATCTTACTGCGCCGCTTTTTCAATCGTATCGGATAACCCTCTAAAAATAATGCGAAATGCGTTAGATTCAGTTCACTTGAAAGACCTTCTTCAATTTGAAGCTATCTTCCTCATAGGGGTCAAAGTAAATGCTTGAGCAGATAGCGAACGGCACCGGTATACGAGAGATACTTTCTAGCGCAATTAAGGAGTTCCACACTAAAGGTCCTACAAATCTTGAACTCTTAGAAATCATTAGTCTGATCAAAATGATTCACCCTGAAACATTTTCTGATTATGAAGATAAGCTAACGAGTGTAATGGGACTGTTTTATAAGCAAGTTCAGCCTCGTTCTGTACTAGAAGCGATATACAAAGATTTAGGCGATGCAATTGAAAAGAAGTACGGACGAGCTTTCACTCCAATGCAGGCAACTGCTTACAAGGCAATTCGTGAAAAGCACTTCTACTCATTTTCTGCTCCTACAAGTACTGGCAAGTCATACCTATTTCGCGAACTTGTTAAAGACTACGATAAAGATATTGTAATAGTAGTTCCGTCACGTGCATTAATCGCCGAGTTTTACTCAGTAGTTATTGACTTGGTGCAAAACGATGTGTTGGTGCTTCAGTTTATTGAAAATGTAAATCAGCATAATACTTCAAGGCGAATCTTTATAATTACACCGGAAAGAGGGACTGAAATATTCAAATATAGCGGTGATTTTGATGTTGGAATTTTTCTTTTTGATGAAGCTCAAATATCTGAAGAGCCTGTTAGGGGTCTGTCATTCGATGCGTTCGTAAGACGCACAGAAAGAGAGTTTCCAAACGCTACAAAGGTATTTGCGCACCCATTTGTCTCCAACCCCAAAGCACAGTTCACTAAACACGGTTTTGTAGAAAACTATCAAGCAGATAGCTTCAAGCAGAGCAATGTTGGTAAGATTTTTGTCTCTTTGGAGGTGGATGGAAGTTTTGAAATATTTTCTCCTTACAAAGATGCTGACGACATAAAGTTGGATGAAGACATAATTTCTTCCACACTCGCCAAAAATGGAACTGTTCTTATTTACTCATCGAAGGCAAAAATTTTTGATGGGAGGCATATTGAAGAGTATGGGCAATATATAGAGCAGTGTCAGCCGCTTGACGAACCAGAAGCTTTGAAATTTGTTTCTATGCTTGAGAAATATATTGGTTCTTCAGAAACCCAGCTAGGTAAGCAGTCTTCTTTTATTCAGTTAATGAGAAGGGGTGTAGTAGTTCATCACGGCTCTATGCCGCTAAAGGCAAGGATCTTAATTGAAAACTTTGTGCGAAAGGGATATGCAAAACTTTGCTTTGCTACATCGACATTAAATCAAGGTATTAATATGCCGTTTGATTGCGTACTGATCGATAACTTCACTTACATGAATGAGCTGACACTCAAGAATTTGATCGGCAGATCTGGAAGAAGTACGGATCTTCCTAAATTTGATTATGGATACACCATTGTTCGTAGAGAGAACGTTAAAACATTCTCAAGTAGGTTGTCGTCTGATGTTGTAATTAGCGAAACGTCAAAATTAGACGATGATATAAAGAATATCCATGAAGATTTCACAGATCTAGTCGAAGCTGTTAAAACAGATACGTTTAATGACGACCTCCACTTGACTGATTCTCAAGTTGAACGTATTCGAAATGCTAACTTAAAAGCGCAAATCAAATTCATTCTAGATAAACTTATTGATGGTGAGAAGGCCATAACTGGTAACCAATATTATGCGTTGGGGGACTCAGTTAGGCGGCAAATAAAAGAAAAATTAAAGATAATATATTGCTCTCATCTAAGACGCAGTCAACTCTTATCTGGTGAACAGGCTGTGCTTAGTGCCGCCATACCTCTTCTTTTGTGGAGGGTTCAAGGCAAGTCCTTCAGTGAAACCTTGTCGTTACGTCACTCTTACCTAACGCAAAGAGATGAGAGACGAAAGCTTGCCCGGAAACTCAGAGAGGGTGAGCTAGAGCAAAGTGAATACAATAAAGAATTAAAACGGCTAAAGATCAAATATTCTGCTCAAGCAGAAAAGTTACCCAATTCGAATTTGAAAAAGTCATATCCGCTTTTTCCTGCTAGTGTATCTGTCAAAAATTTTGATTATGATCGATTGGTTTACGATACATACGATTATTTAGATAAGGTAATAAGCCTATCACTCGCTGATCCCATATGTGCTGCCTTAGCAGTTTACTACGAAGAAACTGGAGATGGACGTTCCAAGGTGCTTAGTAACTACCTTCGGTTCGGCACAAATGACGAAACCGAAATTTGGCTATTAAAATATGGGTTCGATCCTGAAGATGTTGAATGGATATCAGCTGTTGTTGCTCATGTAGATGAAAATGGCATCGTGTTTATAGATGACCTCTCCACTTTGACAGATGAGCAGAAACTAATAATTAGAAGGTACGTCTAGCTTTAAGCTATGGTAGATAGATGAAAAGCGATGACAACAACAAAAAAACCAACTCAAAGGTTGGTTCATTATGTGCAAAGAATTCGGAGATTGGTACCAGAGGCCGGACTTGAACCGGCACGCTATTTCTAGCAACGGATTTTGAATCCGTCATGTCTACCAATTTCATCACTCTGGCATTTATCTGTGCATCAACATAGCGCTGATGTGGGGCATTATAGCGATAGTGAGCCGTCATACAACACTTTTTTTATCTATCTGTAGTCGGTTGGCTAAAGATTGCCCAAATAAAAAAGGGGCGATTGCTTTAACGCGCCCCTTTGTCTGTTTTATATGACCTTTACGGTTAAAGGTAACTTAATTAAAACCAGTTATAAGCAAACTGTAAATTAATCATACGTTGTTGGTTTAGCGTTTCTGCGGTAATGCCTTGATCGCCGGTTGGCGCGCCAAGTATGGCGCCAATGGGGGCGGCTGGTGGGCTGCTGAAATCCGCTGAACGGGCGTTAGTGATATTCTGAATTGACAGTCGTAAGTTCCACACCCCATCGTAGGGTTCAATGCCAATAGAGAAATCTAGCGTAGTGAGGCTATCCGAAGGGTAGGTTTCATTTATTTGGCTTACCATATCGTCACGATAGCGAAGGGTGCCTGAACTTAGCAATAGCAAATCCTTAACGCCTAGTTCTGTAATATAAGAATAGCCTACGTTGCCTGTCCATTTTGGCGCTTGTGCTAAGTCTGAGCCGTCGTCTTTATGAACACTATCTGCGTAAGTTACGGCGGCAGATATACGCCAATCATCGTTAATTTGATAAAGGGAATCTAGTTCAAAACCTGTGGATTCAACATCCACATTTTGGGTTAAAAAGCCTGCGCTTGAGTCGGTGACAAGAAACGAGGTTTCCTGAAAATCGAAAATTTCAGTATAAAATATAGCGGCATTTAGGTTCACACTTTGATCCAGTAACACCAATTTTGCACCTGCTTCATACGTATGAGCTTCTTCCGATTTCACCCGTGCCCCTCCTTCAGATACATCTAATGAGGGGTCGCCACTAGTGACTTCAGCAGATTCAGCAAAGCCGCCGGTTTTGCTTCCAACGCCATAAGATGCATATAGCGTAGTATCGCGATCGTAGTTATAGCTTAACGAAGCATTGCCGTTTAAAAAGCTGTCTTCAAAGTCTAACTCCGACTCGAAAGGTGGGTTAATAACGGTGTTCCATAGGGTTTGAAAGTCACCTTGAATGCGATCAAACTCTACATCTTTGCTTTCATCGGTATAGCGTAAACCTACCGCAAGAGTAAGATCGTCAGAAAGGTATATATCCGATTGAGCAAACACAGAAAGTGTTTCTGTTTGTTGCTTAAAGTCGTTGCCGAATGAACCATTGAATATTTCACCGCTTATATCTCCAGGGGGGAAATTGGGGGTGTTAAAGAACTGTTCTTCGAGAGAGTCCCAATCACTGTTGAAGTAGAAAAGGCCTGTCATAAAGTCGAAATCGTCACGGCCTTCTGAGGCCAGTCTCAACTCTTGTGAAAATTGCTCATAGGTTTCAACACGTTTGAAGTATGTGCTGTAGTATTCAACGTCTCCGGTTGTCACATAGGTAACTTCGTCAAACGCACTGCCGAAATCAAAATCATCATAAAAAAGAATGTCGTAGTTCGCCGTAGAAGTCACCGAGGTAAGCATTAACTCACCCACTTCTTTTTCTATGGTAAGGGTGAAAGCGTCTACGGTGGTGTCGTGATAGCTTTCATTGTATTTGCACTCGTCGCACCAAGCGTTTTTTGTATCGTCTAATTGCGCCTCACCAATAATGTCGATAACGTCTTCGGTAAAATAATTACCGTTATCCACATACTGATAGGCGTTACCAATACGTTCACCGGTAGAATGTTGGTAAGCACCTGTAATAGTGAGTGTATCCGATGGGGTATAAAGGCCAGTAATACGTAACCCCCGGTCGCTGTCTTCCGGTACATCTCGACCTGTAGCAATATTTTCTACCCAGCCGTCTTGATCTGCTGCATGTCCCGCTATTCTTAAACTGAAATCATCACTAACGGGTAGGTTGATAGCACCGTCTAAATTCCAGCCTCCATTGGCGACCTCAATGCCCCCTTTAAGACTGGCTTCAAATTCATCTGTGGGCTTGCGACTAACAATACTGATGGCACCTAAGCTGGTGTTTTTTCCCAGTAGGGTGCTTTGGGTTCCTTTTATCACTTCAATGCGCTCAACATCAAAAAAAGCGGCGGAATACATGCGCCCTTTTCCTACAAACATGCCGTCTTGAAACAGTGCAACAGACTGGTCAAAGCTTTGCGTTCTGGCTGGGGTGCCTAAGCCTCTTAGGGTTAGGGCTAAGCCGTCGTCAGGTGCGCGAGAAAACACCATGCCAGGGACTAAGTCGGCAATTTCAAAGAGATCATCTACGCCATATTTCTCTATTTCATCTGAGGGCAGAGCGGTAATAGTGGCAGGCACTTCTTGTAACGTTTGGGGGCGTTTTTGAGAGGTAACTTCTATAACCTCCAACTTAGCATTACTTTTTTGCTGTTCATCTACTTGCTCTTGAGATACCGCAGAGTGGGATATCGCTGCTGAGCAACTGAGTATTATTGCCTGTGTGAGTGTGCTGCACTTGAATTTCGTCATACCAGGTTTCCCCAAGTTTGTTATAGACATTACTTTGCCCTTTGTTGTTACCACAATGTGATACACCTGTATTGTTCAATAATTACGCTACAACTCATTCGCCCATCCTGTCAATAGAATATGTTAAAAATGTAAACAAAAAGTTACTTGCATTTCAGGTGTTAAAGTTTTTTTTGATTGTTTAAATATTAAATTCATGAATTTATTGCGTTAATTATTATTTTTCATATTTTCTCATGTAAAAAATATGTTGTTGACACGTTCATTTTATGTTGATAGTTTCATATTGCGGTTAACATGTATCACAATATGGGTAACAAGATGAAGATTAATGACATAAAGCGAGTTCATAAAATTTCGAAGCAAGACATGGACAGCATGATTCAAGAAGAGAATGTGAATAACGACACGGGTCTGGAGTTTTATGACCTTAGTCATGAATGGGGATTAGGGCAGCCTTGCTGGCCATATTTTGAAGACGTAAAGATTGAACGCCTGCATGGTATGTCTAAATCTGGTGTGCTTACTCAGCGTATTACAACGGTTATGCACTCGGGTACACATATAGATGCGCCAGCTCATGTGGTTGAAGGCACACCTTTTATGGATCAAATGCCGCTCCCCCGTTTCTTCGGGAAAGGTGTTGTGGTGTCTATTCCGAAGAAAAAATGGGAAGTGATTACGGCCGAAGACTTGGAGAATGCAACCCCCGCTATTCAAGAAGGCGATATCGTTATCATTAATACAGGGTGGCATCACACCTACGCAGACTCTTCTGAATATTATCATTATGGCCCCGGCCTTTATAAAGAAGCCGGCGAGTGGCTAGCTAAGAAAAAAGTAAAAATGGTGGGTATCGACGTGCAAGCGCTTGACCACCCTTTAGGTACGGCAATTGGGCCTCATGGTCCTGGTCCACTGATTCCTCATTTAGAGCAAGAATACAAAGAACATTCTGGTGGGCGTGCAATTATCGATGACTTCCCTGATTGGGAGCCTTGCCACCGTGCGCTTTTAAGTAATGGTATATGCGGCATTGAAAATGTCGGTGGCGAGTTGGATAAAGTGACAGGCAAGCGCTGTACTATTGCGGCTTTTCCGTGGCGTTGGAAAGGCGGTGATGGTTGTATTGTCCGACTTGTAGCGATGATAGACCGTTCAGGTTCTTTCCGAATAGAAAGTGGCGAAAGCGAGTAAAACATTGAAGGAGGTTCGGCAAGTTAGCGCCTCCCACTAACTTTATTTAGGATTTCACCATGTTCGAGTCAACCAATGTTGCTGTTTTAGGGGCGGGTTTGATGGGCTGCGGTATAGCTCAGGTATTTGCCAGCCACAAGGTGTCGGTGCTTTTATTTGACCCCTTTGAACAGGCGAGAGATACAGCGCTATCTAAGATAACCAACGGCATTAAAAGTATGGGTGGCGACATCTCTGCTACCCAATATATCAGTGTGGTCAGTGATATCGAAGCCGCAGTGGCGAATGCCGACGTCATTATAGAAGCGGTACCTGAGAAGCTTTCCTTAAAACAAGAGGTATTCCAGCAAATACAGCCCCTTATTAAGTCTACAGCCATCGTTGCCAGTAACACGTCGGTGATCCCTATTAAGGATATTTTCGATGGATTGGATTTTCAAAACCAAGTGGTTGGTACGCACTGGTGGAACCCGCCTTATTTAGTGCCGTTAGTCGAAGTTGTGGAAAGTGAAAAAAGCAGCACTGATGTCATTAAAAAAATGATGGCGCTGCTCACGTTCGTTGGTAAGAAGCCGGTCCACGTGAAAAAAGATGTGCCAGGATTTGTAGGTAATCGAATGCAGCACGCATTGTGGCGCGAAGCCATTGCGCTCATCAACGATGGCGTTTGCACAGCAGAGGATGTGGACGTAGTGGTTAAGAACAGTTTTGGGCTGCGCCTGCCTCAACTTGGCCCTATCGAAAATGCCGACCTCATTGGGCTAGATCTTACCCTCGATATACACAACGTCATTCTACAAAGCCTAAATACCGATAAAACCCCTTCGCCGGTTTTACAGCAACGAGTGGCTAAAAATACCCTCGGAGTGAAAACGGGGCAGGGGTTTTTATCTTGGGATGACAACAGTATCCAGAAGGTGAGAGAAAATCTTAATACTTACCTATTGAACGTGACCAAACAGCGAGGATAGAGCGATGAAAAAGAACAAAAAAATTATTATAACGTGCGCTGTCACCGGGGCTATGCATACGCCCACTATGTCTGATGCGCTGCCTATTACCCCCAAGCAAATTGCTAACGAGTCAGTAAAGGCTGCCGATGCCGGTGCGTCCATTATCCACCTGCATGCGCGTGACCCATATACGGGTCAACCTACGGGCGACCCAGACGTATTTATGCAGTTTTTACCCGAAATAAAACAACACACTGATGCGGTGATTAATCTTACTACTGGCGGTAGTCCAACCATGTCTGTGGAAGAGCGTTTGGCGTGTGCAATGAAGGTAAAACCAGAAATGTGCTCGCTTAACATGGGCAGCATCAACTTTGCAATGTTTCCCTTGGCCTCGCGTTATAAAACGTGGAAGCACAGTTGGGAAGAGGATTATGTGCGAAATAGTGACGATTTCATCTTTAGAAACACCTTTCGTGACATTGAAAAAATCATGACGATTATGTCTGAGCACGGCACTAAGTTTGAGCACGAATGCTACGACGTAGGACATCTTTACAACCTGGCCCACTTTGCAGACCGAGGTTTGGTGAAGCCCCCGTTCTTTATTCAAACTATCTTTGGCATTTTAGGTGGAATAGGGGCGGATGAAGAAAACCTGATGTACATGAAAAGTACTGCCGACCGTTTATTTGGTGATGACTATCAATGGTCAGTATTAGCGGCGGGGAAAAACCAAATGCCGTTTTCTACACAAACCGCCTTAATGGGGGGCAATGTTCGTGTAGGTCTTGAAGACAGTTTGTTCATTGGGAAGGGGCAAATGGCACAGAGCAACGCACAACAAGTTGAAAAAATTAAGCGGGTTCTGGCCGAGTTCTCGTTAGAGATAGCCACACCAGAAGAGACCCGCTCTATGCTGGGGCTAAAAGGCAAAGATAACGTCGATTTTTAAGGACAGGGTAATGAAAATTGTTTCACTTTCAGACATAAAACCATACAACCCACCGGCCCATTTCGACATGGTTGCCCTCAAAATACAGGGCGAAGAAGAAACAGGGTTAACCAAATTTTGGCAAGGGCTGAGTTATTTCCTACCAAATGGTGGCGCCAACATGCAATACCAAACAGGCACCTTTGGCGCAGAGTTCGAAAAATCGTACTACGTCATTGACGGCGAGCTAACGGTGATTGATGAAAAGAATCACGCTACGGTATTACACGCAGGCGACTCTGTGGCGATATACCCTAATGAAGGGCGCAAGCTGAAAAACAATACCAATCGCGTTGCCACTGTGTTGGTGACATTTTCAACGTCTTAATTTGGTGAAGATGTTACCAACTAACCTGTGAAAATGAGTAGAGGACAGCCCATGGCTATGACAGATTCTTGGAGTGATGATTTCGCTCTCAATTTATTCAATGTGAAAGACAAAGTAGTGGTGATTACTGGTGGTAATGGCACGTTAGGTGCCGCTTATGCTCGCACTTTTGCATTACACGGTGCTCATGTCATCGTGACCGCCCGCAACTCATCCACGTTAGATGAGGTGGTGGCGTCAACGCAAGACACTGAGGGAAGTTGTGTGGCTTACAGTAGTGATGTAACAGACCGAACATCTATTAGTCGCTTGGTGGGTGAAATTGATCGCAAGTATGGGCACATCGACGTGTTGATTAATAACGCCGGAATGGCGTTTAGGGCACCTGCAGAAGCAATGCCTGAGGATAAATTTGAACATGTTATGTCGGTCAATGTGACAGGGACACTGATACCTTGCCAAGAGTTCGGTAAGTATTTTATGAAGCAGGGACACGGCAAAATTGTGAATACTTCATCAGTACGTGGTTTTTGTGGTCACCCTGATGGATATACCGCTTATGCGGCGTCTAAAGCTGCCATAGATAATTTAACGAAGCAGTTAGCAACAGAATGGTCGATAAAAGGTGTAAAAGAAGGCTTTGCTATTAATATCAACGCCATAGCGCCAACATTAATCAAGTCGCCGTTAACACAAGAAATCTGTGAAGACCCAGATAGAATTGCGCCCTTTTTAGCTCGGCTTCCTATGGGAAGGGTGGCTGAAACGAAAGATATGGTAGGGTTAGTGATGATGTTGTCAGCTTCCGCATCGAACTTTATCAACGGCCAAGTTATTTATGTTGATGGTGGATGCACTGCCGGGTAATGGGTGCGCTAACGTCATAACCTTGAGTTGATAAGAAGAGAAATAAGAGGTCACCATGAATACCATTTTAGTACTGGTGCTTGCGTACAATATTATCGTCATCGGTGGGATTGGCAAATATCTCAGCTGGCGGACGTCACAACAACAGCAAGTAACGGATATGGCGCTAGGTGGGCGTAATGCGGGCGTGGCCATGTTCTCAGTCACGATTGCCATTACCTATTTAGGGTCTGCACATGTTTACGGCCTAATGGAAATGTCTTTTTCTCTGGGGGCTGTGGCGCTTTGGTTTTGCTTCGCACATACCATACTATTATGCGTGATCTGCTTAGGTACAGGGCGCTGGATTCGTCGAACAGGCACGGCCACTATCCCTGAACTTATCGGTAAGTTGTACAACAAAAAATTACGAATTTATACCGCCTGCGTTGCTGCTATGGTGGTGTTTGGTTTGGTCACGCTTGAAGCTCAAACACTGGGTATTGGCATCTCCGCCATGTCTGGCTGGCCACTAGGCTGGAGCGCAGTGATTGGGGCAGCCATTGGTACCGCCTATGTTTGCATGGGAGGAATAAAGCAAACCATGTGGGTGAATTTGGTCAATGCGGTGGTGATGTATGTGGCGGTCATTACGGCGGGTATTTACCTCGCATATGTACTTCCTGATGGTTGGGAAGGGGTGGTGCAACATTATGAAAACCGTGATGAAGCCTTTAAGTTGTCTATTCTCAGTAAACCCGATTTGCTCGTGAGTTTTGCCCTCGCTGCCATATTTTCAGTGGTATTTTCTCAATCCGTGAATCAACAAGGCATGCAGGCTGCGATGTCTGCCAAAGATGAAAAAACCATACAGCGTTCATTGTGGATAGCCGCACCTATTAATGGTCTATTCGGTGTATTCCCAGTGCTGGTGGGTATTGCGGCAGCCACCATTCCCGAGTTTGCCCAACTAGGTCCAAAGTTGGCTGGCGCGGCATTAATCATTAATTTGCTGCCTACCTGGTTAGTGGTGCTGCTGCAAGCAGGGTTCTTAGGTGCTTTGTTATCTACCTTTGCAATGTCAGCCCTTGCGCCCGCTACCATCTTCGCCAAAGACATCGTTGGCTTGCACTTAAAAGCGGCGCTAACTCCAGAGTCAGAGAAAAAACTCATTCGCTATACCATTATCACTATTGGCTTTGTGGCTGCGTTGATGACGTTATTTTTCCATCCTAACGTTATTTTAGCGATTACTTGGCTGTTTGCTTGGTTAGTGCCTTTCTTCTTTATCATTGTGGCGGGGTTATTTTGGAAAAGAAGTGTAGGGGGAGCCAAGTTGGTGTTGTTCTCTAGTTGGCTTGTTAACTTGCTATGGTCTTTTACACCACTTAAAGCTTATTTAGGCCTAACGATGCTCGAAAACGCACACGTTGTGGCCATCGTCGCCTTTGGGTTTACCCTAGTAGGGAACATTGGGGCTAAAAATTGCCACCCAGCGTTATTTGCTAAGAAGCCTAAATCCATGGCATTCGCGGGTTAGGAGGTACCATGAACTTAGCGGCAGAGTTGTTTTTAACATCACTGGTAACCATTGCTTCCATCACTTTGTTTTTCATCGTGATACACGCAATGATAAACAAACGAGGAGAGAAAAAATGAGTGTTGATATGGTCACAAAGCTTTGGATGGGCGGTATTATTCTGTTTGGCTTAGTATTGTATTGCGCTGCCTATTGGGTAGCGCAGCAAAATAATCGATAACCTAGACTATTTGTAGAACTGAGATAATAGGGGGTAACCCCTTTTTAAGCCAAGGGTTTGGGTAAATTAAAGGGCACACGTGGTGCCCTTTTGTATAATCCCGTGTCGGTGAACCATTGTGCTTCAAATTATTGCAAGCTGGCGCCCAATGCTTTTTCAATAATGGCTTTGTATTCAATGAGCTTATCTGAAATTTCCCGTTTATTTCTGTTAAATCTTACCGACGGAATGGGAATAGAGATAGCAATGTTGCGGCCATATGGATCTTCAATGGCAATGCCTATTGCGCACACTCCCTCGCAATGTTCTTCTCTATCAAAGGCCACGCCTTTTTTGCGTATTTTCTCAATTTCAAGTTGTAAAGAAGACGCTTCAGACAAGGTGTATGGGGTTAGTTTTGTGAAGCTGGCATTAGCCAGTATGGCGGCAACTTCGTTGTCAGGTTTACTGGCTAGAATGGCTTTGCCATTTGCGCAAGAATGAATAGGGAATGCATCACCCACACCAGACACGGCGCGAAGTTTTTGTGAGTCGGCAATAACTTGATCAATAAATATCATGGCATTGCCATCTTGTACCGACAAATCCACGGTTTCCTCTATTTCTTTCGAGAGGCGTTTCATGTAGGGCAGGATCACTCTGTCTATATCGACTTTTGCCGCAGAGCCTAACGACACCAAACTTGGCCCTAAGCGCACTCGTGAAGTCGGACTGGCTGAAATTAAAAAACCCTCAGTTGCGAGTGCACCTACAATACGCTGAACTGTTGAACGAGGTAAATCAACTTCATTAGCAATAGCACTTAAACTTAAGCCGTCTGGCTTACCTTCTAAAGCGCGAAGCACTTTTACCGCCCGTGAGATGACCTGTATACCTTGCTTTGAACTTCCTGCCTCTGACATAGTTTTTCCTAACTTTACTTACCAGGGATTTTGTACCGCATAACAATACAATTATATTGAAAAATGCTGCTAATGACAGTTTTATTCCCAGTAATTAGTGTTTTATGTCTCTCTTTTAATGCGAGTAAATGTTTATACTCCCTAGCTGTTGTGTCAAACTTAACAAGGAGATTATTCAATCGGAAATAGTGTGAAAAACAGCAAGTCGTCATCTAAAACATCAAATAGGCACACTTCTGCAGGCCGCAGAAAAACAGCGATAAACAACAACATCGAGGGTGAAAACGCCCCACCTGTGGGGATGAGAGCCGGCTTTTTTCGCAGGCTGCTTGCCATGATTTACGACACACTAGTGGCTACTGCGGTAGGCATGTGCGCAGCGATGGTGATGATAGTCACGTTAGTGGTTATGCTGAAAAACGGCGCGCTAGACCTACAAGGCTATGCTGAACC
>Ga0208182_1000164_pt1 | contig 58602 bp, 44 predicted proteins | sample MalvireepMed_906_FD_184248 | JGI IMG/M metagenome (GOLD analysis project Ga0208182, IMG submission 184248) | Marine viral communities from the Global Malaspina Expedition - Malaspina viral metaG DeepMed_906 (SPAdes) (version 2) | ecosystem: Environmental > Aquatic > Marine > Oceanic | place...
GCTTCTGCTTCTTTTAAAATGGATACTATTTGGGTCTCAGTCATTCGTTTGCTCATATCAAAACTCCTTATGGGTATTTTATAAGAAATTCTACGTTTGAGCTGTGTTATTTTAGGGGATAGTTACAAACTGATTTGGTTCCATATGTTTAATAATTCTTGGGAATTTTCTAGTACTTCTCCCGTAAATGCTGTTTTGATGCAGCCTTCGGTACTTGAAAAAATAGATCAATGGAGACAAAAGGGTTTTCTGAGTCAGGCGGAAGCTTGTGGTATCTTACTTGGTGAGCGAAAAGGTTTTAAGGGAAAAGAACAATATCTGAATATCACAGATATAACGTTACCTTATAACACTGATATTAGAAAACCAACAGCGTACATAAGGAATACTGAAGGTCATCAAGCTTATCTAGATGAGTTACATAAACAAAGTAAAGGTAGAATACAGTATTTAGGCGAGTGGCATAGTCACCCTCAAAACGTAGCAACTCCCTCTTCGATTGACTATAGAGAATGGCATAAAACCTGCTTAAATTTTCCCAATCTACCTTTAGTGTTCTATATAGCAGGAGTAACAGAAGACTGGATGGGTATCCAAGCTGATCAATCAATATATCTGCCTAAAACTTTGTAGTAATAATTTCTGATGTTGTTACCATCACTAAGACCTATTTGCTATTTTTAATTTATTAGGGTGTGTTGACATATATAGAATAATTGATAATCATAGTGTTATGACTAGATTAACACTAAGTGATGCCCAGTGGGCAAAGATAGCACCGTATTGTGCAGGTAAAGAGACCGATGTTGGTAGAACAGCGGTAAATAATCGACTATTTATCGAAGCTGTTCTATGGATTGTCCGAACAGGTAGTCCGTGGCGAGACTTACCCCCTGAATTTGGTAACTGGAACAGTGTTTATAAGCGCTACCGTCGATGGGTAAAAAGCGATAGATTCAGCAAGCTATTTAATGCTCTGAATGACTCAGATTTAGAGTATGCCATGATTGATGGCACTATTGTTAAGGTACATCGTCATGGACAAGGCGCAAAAGGGGGGCTTGTCATCAGGCAATTGGCAAATCAAGAGGCGGTATGACCACTAAAATCATGGCAATGGTTGATGCATTAGGCAACCTTGTTGATTTTACTTTATTGAAAGGACAACAGCATGACATGGCTGGCGTTAAACCTTTAATTAAAGACAAAGAGTTTGGTGCATTGCTTGCTGATAGAGCCTTTGACACGGATTGGCTACTGCTAGACTTAGAAGAGCGTGGTAGCAAAGCGGTCATACCCCCTAAACGCTCTCGTTTAAAGCAACGAGATTTCGATAAAGAAATGTACAAGTGGCGTCACTTAATCGAGAACTTCTTCTGACGGTAATTGTCAACACACCCTAGTTTGCATCAATATTTATTTTACTCTCTTATACTTCATAAATTTATTTCTATTATTTGTAATTAACTCTGTATCATTGTTTTGGAGTATTTATAGTGAATCGCACAGGGATAGTCGCTCGCTGCTTCAATTAGCATGTGAACGGTGCGTTCTTTAATCTCAGGAGTGTAGGTTTGTCTTTTAATTGTCGTAATCTCTCAGAAGTTGAGTCTCCGACAATCCCGGTGAGGTTCATTCTACCTTAAATAATAATATCAGAGCTCTTATCACGCGCACCTACGAAAGTTTATCAAAGCTATTGAACTGGCAAAATATCACTCTATCTTTTGGGTGATCATCGAAAAATTCTTGATAAGTAGACTCAAGTCTTCGAATACTTATCTACTTTCATATACACTCTATAATAAATGAGAATTGTGGTACACAGTCTAAGTCAGATATTAAGGTTCATGAACCATTTATTTTCCTCCTCACTATAGAGCATTGTTTTTACTAGCTAATCATCTCTGTTAACTCGTGAACCTGACTTTAGGTACGCATAAGTTAAATAAGACATCTCGAGTAATTTATTTATGGAACCCATGATACTATCACAGCATAAATAAACTCTTATTTGATTAAGTTGTTAGCTATTAGAATTTAAAGATATTCTATCTAGCACTGCTCAATAGAATACTTTCTTGCTCCACATAAACAATCACCGTATAGAAAGACAGACACTATCCTTAATATCTGTCTTTCTATACGATGATACGAATCACAAAATAAAGCCAATCATAGTTATAATCGTTATCAGTTTTCTAACGACAGCATATTCATAATTAGCTTGATCAAAGTTTCTTTTTGACTGGGGTCAGACTCAGCAACCAATAAGGTTAACGCGGCAAGTCCAGTATCATTAATCACTGTATCGCCTTTACTGTCAAGTAGGCGCTGATTGCGATGCAAAAAGTCGATAAATAAAAATGCGCCGCTACGCTTATTACCATCAGTAAAGACGTGATTTTTGACCATAAAATAGAGTAAATGCGCCGCCTTGCTCTCAATTGTCGGATAAGCTGGCTCACCAAACACCGTTTGCTCTAATGTCGCCAAGATACTGTCCAAGCCATCGCCGCGCGGTTTGGCAAACAATACTGTCGCCTCACCTCGTGCTATCAGCTGCGCCTTTAGATGCGTGAGCGCTGCCATGGCCTCAACTGTACTGGGCAGAATACCGCCTGCCTGTCCTACTGGCGCATTGAGCAAGCCTTCGTCATAACGCTGTAACCACAAAAACGTCTGTGTGTAGCGGCTGATAATCTCAATGAGTCCGCGCCCTTCATCGGTGTGTAGCTCGGGGCTTTGGGCAGTTTTTTTGATGAGGGCTAGGGCTTGCTGTAGCTCGGCGGCGTTTTTGTCAAAGCGTTGTTCATTGATGGCATAGCCTTGTAGTAAGTACTCACGCAAACGCTGAGTCGCCCATATCCGAAACTGCGTGCCTTTTTTGGAATTGACCCGATAACCCACCGAGATAATGGCATCTAGATTATAAAAACGAATCTTACGGCGTACTTGGCGCGACCCTTCTTGGCGAACTACCGAGGATTCCTCGGTAGTTGCTGTTTGATCTAATTCGCCTTCTTTGTAAATGTTTTTTAGATGTAGTCCTATGGTATCTGAATCTTTGTCAAACAAGGTTGCCATTTGCGCTTGCGACAGCCACAGCGTCTCCTGCTCTAGGCGAATCTCAATCTGCGTTTGCCCATCATCGGTGGTGTATATTTCAAACTGATTGTCAGTGTTGGTGATGTCCAATTATGCCTCCTTTACCATGGCGACAGCATCTGTTCTAATACCGATACTACCAGCCAATACCTAAGACAAGCTATTTTATTAATTCTATAAAAAGCTCATTATTCAGTGGCAGTGGTTTTTTGATCGGTTTGCGCTGTCACAATAAGGCCTTCACCCCATACAAATAAAGTATCGGCTTTCTGCTGAGGGTGATGAGCGCCTACTCGCTCAAACTGAGCAAATAACCATTGTCTAACCTCCCTTTTGTGTTGATTGGCGATTTGATGCGGCATAGACTCAGCAGCTTAATATTCGGCGCACGCATTGATAAACATACATCCGTGAAAACCCTCTGATGAGCTCCAGTCGGTCAAAAATCCCAAACAGCTCCTAGCAACGTCTTCTGCTGGTTTGACATCCCATTTCTCACAATAACCTTTTAATTGCATCATAAACATCTGGTGATGATAGTGGCTTGGTGGCACACTTGCTACTGCATCCTTGCAGTGGTACGCAATAGTTTAGCACTGATGATGTTTCTAGGATCATTCGGTGCCAGCTATTTACTTATCTTTGCCTATTCTGCCAGCCCCTTTGCATGGCCAAGAAATGTCATCGGTGGACATGTTATCGCAACCTTTACAGGGCTTGTATTTATGACACTATTTGGTATTCAATGGTGGAGTATGGCAATGGCGGTCGGTACGGCCATTGCCATAACAACCTAGGTAAGAATAGCCAGTATCCAACCTATTGGTGGTAAATATTCACTGTAAGTAAAGACATCGTAGGCTGAACAGACATAGCAGGCAGGCTGGTATTGTCAATGATTCAAATAATCGCCCAGCCAAGCCAAAAATGCATCACTGCTCGTCGATACGTTCAGGCGCAGATAGGTTGAGGCACTGGCATCTGGATGAAATAAATGCCCCGGTGCCACTAGCCAGCCATCGCTATAGGCATCTAGTGCCAGCTGGCTGGTGTCTTGATGCGTATCCACCCACACAAAGAGGCCTGCCTGCGTATGCTCAGGATAGACAAGTCCGATCTTAGGCAATGCTATGCGCATCCGCTCATGCGCACGATATAACTGCTGCTGGCCTTTTTTGATTTGCCTGCGGTATTCACCATGCGTCCATAAGTGGTGAATCACGCGCTCACCAAACTCTGGCGTACTCATATTACTCAAGGTTTTGATACGCAGCACATCATCAATGAAATGATCGGGACAGACCAGTAAGCCAACGCGCCAGCCTGATGACATCGACTTTGAAAATCCTGTCGCATAAAACACGCGCTCGAACTGGTCAAGACTAGCATAACGCAGGACTTGACCACTCGGCAAAAACGCGGCGTATAAGTCATCCTCAAAAATATACGCGTCGTATTGATGAATAAGATTAAGCACTTGATGCGCCCGCGCAGGATGCAGATTATAAGAGGTGGGATTGTGTAGCACGCTGTTGGTCAAATACAGCTTTGGATGATACGTTTCAAACAGCTGTTGCATCTGCTCAATATCGGGGCCTTGGTGATCGCGCTCGACCGCGACAACATTGAGTCCCTGCTGTTGTAGACAGCTCGATAACCAAAACCAGCCCGGCCCATCGACCATCACCGTATCACCGACCTCAGTCAATAGTTGGGCAATCATAGTAATGGCGTGTGATATGCCTGCGGTGGTCATGACATTGTCTGTATAGGTCTGCATACCTAGCACATTCAGCTGCTGCACCAGTTGCTGACGCAGCGGCAAATAGCCTTGCACCGCGCTATAGTCATAGATGAAGCCGTCTGCTTGCTGGGTGACCTGCCGTATCGCCCACTCCATCTTGTCATTACGTATCCAGTCTCTAGGTAGCGTGCCCACGCCTGGGGATCGGTGATGCGGAATATCGCTCGACACTTGCTGTACCAGCCAGCGAGTATCTATGACTGGCTGCTTGGGGGCAACTTTTTTGTCACGGTTGGGCGGTACTAGTCTTGTCTGCTCATTCACATAATAGCCTGAGCTTGGCTTGGCGACCAAGACATTGGTTGCCACCAGTTGCTCATAAGCTTGCACAACGGTGAAGCTCGATATACCCATGAGTTTGGATAGTTTTCGCACCGATGGCACACGCTGGTTGGGCAAGTAAATTTGCCAATCAATGCGCTGCTTTAGCCATTCAGCGACGGCAGCAGTCTTTGTTAAGTTAGGATTGAGCTTGTAGTTTTCGACCATGATAAAAGTACTTATCGTTGATAATAAAAATCTAAAAAATTGTCACGCTAAGAGCGACTATACACTTTGTTCATCATAAGTGAAACTGTATCGGGTTTGTTGTGGTCATATAAACTATAGTTGAGACATTCCATATGGATCGTCATTATTTAGGATGACACTATGAACCCGATATACACTGCACTGGCTGTACTGGTTACCTTTATTTGGGGTGTGAACTTCACCTTTATTGCATGGGGATTAGAGAGCTTCCCGCCACTAATGCTCACTGCCCTACGCTTTTTCTTTACCGCAGTGCCCTTGGTGTTTTTTCTTAAACCGCCTACCTTTAACCGTACCTTACTCATCTATGCTATCGGTACCTTTGTCATGCAATATGCCTTTGTATTTACGGCCATGCATCTAGGTGCGTCACCGGGTTTGACGGCGTTGTTGCTACAAATGCAAATTTTTATCACTGTGTTGTTGGCGTACTTTATCTTGGGTGAAGCAGTCAGTCGCATGCAAGTCATCGGTATGATGGTTGGGGTATTGGGCCTTGGTGTGATTGCGCTCAATCTCGGCGGAGATATGCCTGTGGCTGGATTTGTCTGCATTTTGATTGCCGCAGTGGGCTGGAGCTTTGGCAACATTGCATCCAAGCAAGCCTCAGCACAAGCGACCTTAAAAGCGGCACAACAAAAAACAGCAACAGCACCTACCACCGTTAAAAACAAAACCTCTGCTTTGTCTGCTCTTGCACTGGTCGCATGGGGCGCTCTGATCGCTTGCGTGTTTTTGACGTTATCTTCGCTTATATTTGAGACCGATGCATGGCAGCTGGCAACCTTTACCGAAGCGTCGATGAAGTCGTGGCTGTCGCTTGGGTTTATCGTGTATATCTCAACCCTAGTCGGCTTCGGACTCTGGGCACATCTACTCAGTCAAAATACTGCCTCCAAGGTTATGCCATTTGCTCTATTAGTGCCGGTATTCGGTATGACAACGTCCGTAGTGCTTACGGGCGAAGTTGTAACGTGGTGGAAAATGCTGGCAATGATATTGATATTGTCGGGGTTATTACTAGCAAATGTGAAATTTGGGATAAGGAAAAAACCTGCTCATAAGTACGGAGTCTAATAGTTCACTCTTAGATAAATGGATAAACGATAGTTAGTGATCTTTAAACTAAACGGACTCAGCGGAAAGCTCAGCTTATTGCCAGATTTACTGGATAACTCCAAAACATGCTTAAAACCGTATTTTTTACGAATGACTTGATGCATATCATTGGTAGATTTTTTCTTTTGTCTGGTCGCAAATCCCACATGGCGTTCAAATCTGACCATGTCTGTTTTTACTAGATTGTCGCTGTTGACTCTCGGCATAAAGACAGGCTTATGCTCTACCCCATTTTGTCTGTGTGCCATAGGGTGATTTTTTTTGCTCCATAATAGGCTGCCTTATATCCATCGTCTTTTATAAATTTTCAGTTATCTTTTCGGTCATCGCTACTTGGTTTATAGATGCTAAATCCAAACGCCGCGCGCACAACGAGAACGAGGCAGTTTATCTTATTATGCATCATTTATCTGCCCTATTTTAAATTTACCAATAGACTTGCTGAGTTTTGTTTTTATGAATACTTAGAAAATTGGCTTTTAGTCGTTTTACGTGCCTGCACTGATATTAGACCTTAAAACAGTACCTTCCAGATTTGCACAGAATAGTACTATGACCCTGATTTTTATATTCTGTGCGTGTACGCGACCGTGTTTTTTTTAATAAATCCGCGCTATCGTTTACCAAATGGACGATTCGCCTTATAAATCCCTCCAAGTATGTGCCGAAATGATGAGCAAAAAAACGGTGCTCAACCCAATAAGCGCGCGGTCTACTCCTTATTTCCTCAATATGCTACAATTATCCCCAAGTGAGCCTTGGGGATAAATTAACATTGTATGCCTTTAGAATAAGGACTTATTTTGTGTATTAATAAATATCAGTGTCCATCGCGGTGTCCAAGTATTATGTAGATAATTGCCCCACTAAACAAAGCAGTTATCACTGATTATATTTTTATCGTATCTCTCTCATTTTTTATTATAGTAATTACGGATAAGAACATGGCTGTCGACAACATAAATGATATCAATAAACTTGAATGTCGAGATAAGGATTACTCGGTCAGTGTTTCAGGTATCGCGGGTCTAAGTCTACGTGTCTATCCAAACGGTAAAAAAGAATACTATCTGCGCTACTCTCATCCACATATCGATGGCAAGCGGCCCAGAATGATGCTCGGCAAGGTTGAGGACATCAGTCTATATGAGGTCAAGTACAAAGCAGAGACCATACTTAATACAGTCGCAAACGGCTCTGACCCTAAAGCCATACAGCAAAAAGAGCAAGTGAATAAGTATGCTCACCTAAAGAACGCCACGTTCGCTGACATTGCGCAAGCATGGCGAGATCACAAAACATCCAGTCGTCAGCAAAGCAAATCAAAAAAACCTGCGTTTAGTGAGTCGACACTCAAATTTTGGGATTTGTGCTTGGGATACATGTGCCGTGATATTGGCGATTTAAGGATGAATGATATCACCAGTGAGATGATATTAAGTGTGTGTGAAGCAATCCAACATAACGACAATCAAGCGACCTTCGTTGGCGCCAGTACTCGGCTGTATACGGAAAAAGTATTTTCATTCGCTGTCGCACGAGGATTATGCGATAAAAATGTAGCGATTGACACCCGTGGCGAGTTGGCACCTGCCAATTCAGGCAATCACTTGCCAGCTATTACCAAGCCCGATCAGTTTGCGACGCTGTTACATGATATGTCCAATTTTAAAGGGGCAAACAAGCTTACATTAGAAGCCATGAATTTATTGCCTTATGTGTTTGTCCGTAGTATTGATTTGCGCTCTATGCGCTGGCAGGATATCGACTGGGATAATGATACATGGGCATTCTCCCCGACCAAAGGCGAAGGTCGCGACGACATGGTATCGCACTTAGTCGTGCCATTAGCGACGCAAGTGATTGCGCGATTACGAAACATTCAATCTATCACAGGACATAAAGAGTATGTCTTTGCCTCAATGCGCGGTTCAAGCAATGCTTATATCAGCAAAGCCACAATGGTACAGATATTTCACCGGCTTGGATACAAAGACGTGCAATGCGCGCATGGCTTTCGGGCCTCGGCCAAAACCTTGCTTATGGAACAGCCAGAGTTACGCTACTCAGACATCGTTACAGAATTACAGCTGGGTCACAGGATAAAAGACACGCACGGCGGGGCTTACAACAGACTTGATGAAATCGATACCAGGGTACAGATGATGCAAGATTGGGCGGATTATATAGATAAGCTGCGAGATTACGCTAAGACGTAAGCCAAGTGAACTTGCGCTAAGAATCGTTTGAAAAATAGACGGAGCGTTAAATACACTATAATATGACGAACATCAATTGATAAAAAATTGCTTTGAGCGTCAGACATAACTACCCATTCATGTTAAATTGTAAAAAACGGTAAGGATGTCTGTAGAGATAAAAAATCTATGATAGCCCTAATATTATACTCGTTAACACTGTACTCACTCATTTAATAAGAAGGTTGTTAAGGATGACTTTAGATAATAACGTACTACGTAAACGCACCAGCTTATTGGGTTCATTGCTAGGCGATGCCATTTCTCGCCAATCTGGAGAGCAGACAATAGAGACCATTGAGACCCTGCGTAAAGGTTTCATTCAACAGCGCCGTGAGCCAAATGAGGCACATAAACAGCAGCTTATCGACTTTATTGCGTCTTTGGACAATCAAACTTTAAAAAACGTCATACGTGGATTTTCTATCTATTTTTTCCTAGCCAATCTAAGCGAAGAAAACTACTTGCGTGAGCAGCGTCATGAGCTGCGTATGCAATCGGAGCAAAGCTGGGAGGGGTCATTTCGCCGTACTTTACTTGAATGTCGTGAACGCAATATCGAGCCGGCTCAAATGCAAGAGCTTATTGATCAGCTCAAATTTATACCTGTATTTACGGCGCATCCTACCGAAGCGCGTCGCCGTACCACAATGAATATCTTACAAAGTCTATTCACGCACAGCGAAGCTTTAAACAATGTGTCTGAAAACAGTTTCGCCTACGAACAAGCCAAAGAGCAAACCGCACAGACGATTGATCTACTATGGTCATCAGATGAGGTGCGCACCCGCAAGCCGCTGGTCTATGACGAGATTAACAACGGCCTGCATTACTTTAACGCCAGCTTATTTAATGCCATTCCCAAAGTATATCGCAATATCAAAAAAGCCATTGTCGATATCTATCCAGAGCTCACCGACTATCCACTGCCTGCCTTTATGAGCTTTGGTTCATGGATTGGCGGTGATAGAGATGGCAATCCTTTTGTGACGTTTGAGACCACAGAGCTTGCCGTCTTAATGCATGCGGATACCGTACTGCGTCACTATCAAGTACTACTCAAAAAACTGCGCCGCCAGCTCATTCATAGTGACACTATTGTCACCGTGTCTCCCGACGTATATGCCAAGATCAAAAGTTATGATGAGCTCGATCAGCGTGTATTTGATTACAACCTCGATGATTACGGCAACGAGCCATACCGCCGTCTGCTTTCTTTAATACTCACTAAGGTCAATGCCACCAATCGCCGCATTCAAAGCAAAGGGACTGACATCGAGGCTGAAAAAGACGCATACGCCAATCCAGAAGAGCTGCTAGAGGACTTACGTATTATCCGCCAAAGTGTCGCTACTCACGACAAGGCGCATGCAGATGGGTTGTTGCTCGATGTGATTCGCCTGGTAAAAACTTGCGGCTTTCATTTGGCGGCGCTCGATATCCGTCAAGAGTCGTCTTATCATGGTGAAGTGATTGCAGATATCTTTGCGAGTGCTTCCAACCTGCCTGATTATCAAACGCTAAGCGAAACCGAACGTCAAGAGTGGCTCACACGCTTGTTAGAAAAACCGGGTACGCCGCTCATCTATACTGATAACCTAACAGACAAAACGCGTGAGCAATTGTCATTGATGAATTCGGTCGCCACCTTACGCAAATTGGTGGGACAGGCGACTTTTGGCAGCTATGTTATCTCAATGACGAACAATGCCAGCCAGCTACTAGAAGTGTTGCTGTTAATGCGATTTGCAGGCTTATGTACGATTGATGCTGACGGTCAATTGTCTGCTGATCTACCTGTCGCACCGTTGTTCGAAACCATCGAAGATCTTAAAAACATCGATAAAATCTTGCCTGCTGTGTTAGACAATCCACTATATCGCGGATTGCTACAGAATACAGATAATACGCAAGAGATCATGCTAGGTTATTCGGACTCATCAAAAGATGGCGGTATCATCACCTCGGCTTGGCAGCTGTATAGTGCGCAGCAAACCATTAATAGTATTGCTGAGCAATATGGTATAAAAACACGGTTATTCCATGGTCGCGGCGGTTCGGTGAGTCGCGGCGGCGGATCAACGCACAAAGCCATTGCGGCACAGCCGGCTGGCACGTTACATGGTCAGATTAAAGTGACCGAACAAGGCGAAGTGCTTTATGCCAAATATGCCAATACGGATACTGCCGTGTTTGAGCTGACCATGGCAATCACGGGTACACTCAAAGCCTGCTCGACAAGATTTGTCGTGCAACCGACTGAGTTACCAGAGTATGAAGCCTTGTTTGCACGGTTAGCAGAAGCAGGCGAACAACGTTATCGAGAGCTGACCGATCATACGGAAGGGTTTTATAAATTCTACTCACAAGTGACCCCAGTACAAGAAATCTCCTTACTGAACATTGGCTCACGTCCTGCCCATCGCAAAAAAGGCTTGCCAAGTAAAACCACATTGCGAGCGATTCCTTGGGTATTTGGCTGGTCGTTAGCACGCTTTACCCTACCTGCTTGGTATGGCGTTGGTAGTGCTCTGCATAGTGTCAGAGACAACGAGATTTTGATGAAAGAGATGAATGCGCGCTGGCCATTTTTTAGTGTCTTTATCAGTAATATCGAGATGGCTTTTACCAAATCTGAGATGAATATTGCACAAGCATATAGCCAGTTGTGTGATGACGAGGCGCTACGCGAACAGATCATGAGTGAGGTGCTCGATGAGCATGAGCTGACTTCTTCCGGTCTGAATTCTTTGCTAGATCAAGAAACGCTTTTATCTGGTCAGCGAAACCTTGCGGCATCTCTGCAGTGGCGAGATGCTTATTTGGATCCTATCAACTATATCCAAATCGAGCTGTTGAAGCGTGCTAGACAACAAAATGAAGATACGACAGATAACCACAAAGATGGCGATCTCAATGTAGAAGACCCATTAATCCGTAGTATTAACGCACTGGCAGCGGGTTTACGTAATACGGGGTAAGAGACGATACGACTGACCAACGAGAATATTCTGATAGATTGCTACTGTCATAGTTATTTTCAGTGTGCTTGCCAGCACGATGGTGATAAAAAAATGTACCGTCGCCCATTATTTTTCCGTGGCACGGTACAAGGTACTATATGCCTCTGCTGTAATTAAAATGCGCCTAAACCTAACTATTCTAATCGTTAGTCTCACGATATAACGTGGTTTGTGACTCTTGCCTAAAGTCTTCATAGGTAATGGCAGCATCACTCTCTGGAGCTGGAGAGGGTTCTATAGGCTCAACTTCAGCTGCGGGCACGTTTTGTTCGCTATTGTCTGCATTAATCGATTGTGCTGACACTAACGGCTCCTCGACCGTATTGGCGTCATTAGGTAATGGATCGTCATCGCTATTTACTACAGGTTCGGCGCCGACCACTGGCGTGCTAGTGGTAGCCGCAGGCGCTGTCCCATTTAAGCCACTATCATTGCTAACAGTAGTATCAGAAATAGAAGTCGATAAAAATCCTGTAAAAATAAGGATAAGTACGACAATAGCAATAAGTAGTGAACCAAAAATCATACCAATAATGAGAGGTTTTTTACTACTGACCACTTTCTTTTGTGGTTTTATAGCATCCCTATGATCTGGTTCCAATGGGTTGGATTTAGTATCTAAAGGATCATCGATCGTTGTGTTAGATAAAGGCATCGCTTGATCGAGAACGACAGAAGATGGCTTTTTTTCTTCATTATTCTTACTTAAATCACTATTTAAGTTATGGTCAACACCAGCATAATTATCCATTCGTGTATCTGACACCTTGTTTTGTGTCGATGCATTTTGACCTAAAAAATCAAAAGTAGCGTTTGTTGTGCCGATGTCGACAAACTCTAATCTTGGCTCTTTATCGTTATTTTCATCTTCGAATAGTTGCAACTCTTCTACGCTTAGAGGCTCAAAAGCAGGTAACTTACTTGCCGTTTTTAAGGATGTTGAATCATCACTGTCATTATGGGTGTCATTTTGGGTATCATTTTCAGCGCTTTGGACTCGACTGATAAAACGTTCGTAAATATTGTTTTTGACACGCTTACGCGATTTTTTATGAACGAGTTGAGACAACTCTTCGTCAAAATCAGTACCGATGTCTTTTTTTTCGTCGTTCATAAAATAAAACCAAGCCAGTTTATGCTACTGACAGTAAATGACTGATAAAATGAAGTTGTGATTTTTATTGCTAAAATGTAACAGCATCACTAGTCCCCAATATAGTTGCTCACACCCCTATCTTCAAGCACAATTTATTTTAGGTCGCTAATATTTGCACAGCTCGTCTTAAGTAATGAGGTAGAAGCTTATTAAAAAAGGTTTGTATAGAGACAACATATACCATAACAGGCTTAATAACATGGATTTAAAACAGCTCAATGCATTTATTGCTGTCGCGAATTTGCGCAGCTTTAGTGCAGCCGCAGAAAAGACAGGACTGTCACAGCCAAGTTTGAGCCGCCTGCTGAAACAGCTTGAGACCGATATGGATGTCGTGCTTATCGATCGTTACCACAGGCCATTACATCTGACTGAAGCGGGCGAATTTTTTTACGATAAGATAAGCACCATACTGACAGAAATCGAGACCGTCACGAGTATGACCCAGCGTTTATCAGCGCCAAGTAGTGCGCTAAACATCGGCTTTGTGCCGTCAGTATTATATGGGTTACTCCCTGAAATCATCGCCATGCTCAAGCAGTCCAATTCTGATATAGAGGTCAACCTCAAAGATATCAGCTCTTATCAGCAAATGGAGGCACTCAAATCTGGTGAGATTGATATCGGTTTTGGGCGTTTTGCCCATCAAGATCCATGGATTCAACAAATATTACTGCGTCATGAGCGCTACGTGGTGGCCTTACCAAAGTCGCATCCTCTTGCCCATGTAAAGGAGCAGCGTTTGATAGATTTGGCAAATAATCGCTTGATTTTATACCATCAAACGCATTTGCCGATTGCCACCACACTACCAACATCAGAGTCCATCAAAGCAAAGCAGGAAGCCAATACAAAAACCAGACGTGTCATCAATGAAAAATCTGCACTTAGCGAGCCGATTACGGAGCCGTTGTTACATTTGTTTGCACAATACGGTATCTCACCCTTTGTGACCACCACGGTGAGTGACTTGCAAGTAGCTCTAGGCTTAGTCGCTGCGGGCGAAGGTATCACGCTTGTACCTGCCAGCTTAACCACCGTACGTACAGAACAAATCAGCTATCAGCGTTTGGTACACGAAAACGTCACCTCTCCTATTTATTTGCATACTCTCAAAGACTTTGTGCATCCAAGTATCTCTGAGTTATTGAATGCTATCTATCAGGTCTATGAAGAACGAGGCATCACCTACCGGCGACAAAAATTTGTGTAACGTCCTTAAATGACCAGATATTGCGTGGATATTGTGTTATAAAGAAACGCCAAAAATAATCTGCCCTAATACTTGATATTATCAGATTAATATGCCAACCAAAAAGAATGGCAATGCAAACAAATAGTAATAACTATCACTGTTAATAAATAGAATAATCATTCTCCTGAATCGTATTGGTGTGCTAAAGTCGATACAAGATTAATCGTTTTATAAAAAAGCACGTATAAACATGTCTAAAGCGGTTGTCTAGTGATCACTGGCAAACTGACACAGGTAAGTGATGTTTTGCCGTTTTAACCATTTCGAGGTATTCATGTCCACACAACCACTCAACAACCCAAGTACCACTGACGATATCGTTACTGAGCAACAAGAAGGCTTTAGTTGGCGTATCTTTGGCCCCGGTATTTTGATGGCGACCGCTGCAATCGGTGGCTCGCATCTGATTTCATCGACGCAGGCTGGTGCTATATATGGCTGGCAGTTGGCGATTATGATTGTTTTAGCCAACGTATTTAAATATCCGTTTTTTCGCTTTGCAACCGATTATGTTTACGATACGGGCGAGAGCTTGATTGCAGGCTACGCCAAGCGCTCAAAAGTGTATCTTTGGGTATATTTTATCCTCTCTATCTTATCAGCGGTCATCAGTACGGGTGCGGTCTCGCTAATTGCAGCGGTGATTTTAGGCTTTATGCTACCCGCCTCTCTTGAGTTATCGACGATGGTGCTGTCTATGATCATCGTAGCCGTCTCTTGGTTCTTTTTGATAGCCGGTCATTATAAATTGCTCGATGGCGTGACTAAATGGATTATGATTGCTTTGACGGCAGCTACCGTTGCCGCAGTCATGATTGCCGCTGGCAAGCCCACGGTTATGGCAGCAGATTTTATTGCTGTGTCTCCTTGGAACCTAGCGACACTCGGTTTCATCGTCGCACTCATGGGCTGGATGCCAGCACCGCTTGAGTTTGCCGCGATTACTTCTATGTGGACCTCTGCCAAAGTCAAAACCGATCACACCACGCACAAGCAAGGCTTGCTCGACTTTAATGTCGGTTATGCCGTTTCAGCGATTCTAGCCTTGTTTTTCTTATCGCTTGGTGTGTTTGTCCAGTATGGTTCAGGACAAGAGATTGAGTTGGTCGGCGGCGCTTATATCAACCAGTTAATCAATATGTATACGGCAACTATCGGTGAATGGTCACGATTGCTGGTAGCGTTCGTCGCCTTCATGTGTATGTTTGGCACCACGATTACTTGTGCCGACGGCTACGGCCGTGCCAATGCTGAGTGCTGGCGTTTGCTAAAAGGCGAAAGCGAAATCAATAAAAAGCAAATCGCTTTTTGGACGACATACGCTATCGGTGGCGGGCTTGTGATTATTACGTTCTTCACGGGACAATTGGGTGCAATGCTTAAGTTTGCCATGATATCGGCGTTTGTCTCTGCGCCTATCTTTGGCTGGCTCAACTACTCATTGGTTAAGAAACATAAAAAACTGTCCGCCGGTATGAACGCTCTGTCTATCGCAGGCTTGATATTCTTGGCAGGATTTGCCTTATTGTTCTTAGCCAATTTGGCAGGTTTATTTGCTTAAACTTAGTCTTTTTTTAAGCTCATGATAAATAAAGCCCTAATAGCTCAGCTGTTAGGGCTTTTTGGTAGGAACAGGACAATTTGTAGAGCAATATGCCCGTTATAATTGTAACTAAATGTAAATTATAAAGCCTCTTAATATTTGAATATTTGGCTAATATGAATACTTATGATAGCGAAGTATTGAAAAATACATAATGCTATTTGTTTTATGAATAATATTAAATTAACTACAATTAATCATTAAATATAATAAACAATAATCTACAAGCTAACCTTTGCAGACGTGGATAATTGGGTATAATCAGTGACAACAACGAGATTATTTTATATCCATACAAGCTCATGAAAGGATACTCACATGACCTCACTCTCAGCAGGTGCACGCTTTCGCAGTGCGCTTAAACAAAAAAATGATAATAACCAGCCACTACAAATTGCAGGCGCGATCAATGCCTACACCGCGATGATGGCGACCCAAGTCGGTCACCAAGCGCTGTATCTCTCTGGTGGCGGTGTGGCAAACGCGTCATTTGGTTTACCTGACTTGGGTATGACCAGCCTTGATAACGTGCTAGAAGACGCTCGCCGTATTACGGATGCAGTCGATACCCCGCTACTTGTCGATATTGATACCGGCTTTGGCGGTGCGTTCAACATTGCTCAAACCATCAAAAAAATGGAAAAGGCAGGCGTGGCAGCCGTCCATATCGAAGACCAAGTCGCGCAAAAGCGCTGTGGTCACCGTCCTAACAAAGAAATCGTCAGTATCTCAGAAATGGTTGATCGCCTAAAGGCGGCATTGGATGCGAAAACGGATTCTGATTTTGTGGTGATGGCTCGTACTGATGCGTTATCAGTCGAGGGCTTAGACGCTGCTGTTGAACGTGCCGTTGCCTTTGCCGAAGCAGGTGCAGACATGATCTTTGCAGAAGCGCTGACCGATATCGAGATGTATCGTAAATTTACCGATGTACTCGACATTCCCGTCCTCGCCAATATGACCGAGTTTGGTCAAACCGATCTGTATACCACTGACCAGCTGTACGGTGTGGGCGTCGATATGGTGCTGTACCCACTATCCGCTTTCCGCGCCATGAATAAAGCGGCATTGAATGTCTATCAGCACTTGCTCGATGACGGTACGCAAGAAAAAGTCGTCGATACCATGCAGACGCGCATGGAGCTTTATGATTTCTTAAACTATCACGAGTTTGAGCAAACCTTAGACAAGCTGTTTGCGGACAATAAATAATCATAATAAGCAGTATTTTCACTTAACAATATAAAAAGCTACCCACAAAAGGAATGTAGACATGGCAGCACAGAAAGAACTTTCAGGTGCAGGACTTCGCGGACAAGTCGCTGGCAAGACAGCATTATCGACCGTTGGCAAATCGGGCTCTGGTCTGACCTATCGCGGCTATGACGTATCAGAGCTGGCGGATAAATGTATTTTTGAAGAAGTCGCGTATTTACTGCTATACGGTAATTTACCTACGCAAAGCGAGCTTGAGAATTATCAAGCTAAGCTCAAAAGCCTGCGCGGCCTACCACAAGCATTAAAAGACGTGCTTGAACGTATTCCAAGCGATGCGCATCCAATGGATGTGCTACGTACTGGTTGCTCAATGCTGGGCAACCTTGAGAGCGAAACGGATTTCGCTCAGCAAAACGATAAAACTGATCGTATGCTTGCCGCATTCCCCTCAATCATCAACTACTGGTACCGCTTTAGCCATGATAACGTGCGTATCGAGACTGAGACGGATGATGCGACCATCGGCGGTCATTTTTTGCATCTGCTCAAAGGTGAAAAACCAAACGAGCTGCACGAAAAGGTCATGAACGTGTCGCTTATCTTGTATGCAGAGCACGAGTTCAACGCCTCGACCTTTACTGCGCGTGTCTGTGCGTCTACTTTATCTGATATCCATTCTTGTATCACTGGCGCAATCGGTTCACTACGTGGTCCATTGCATGGCGGCGCGAATGAAGCGGCGATGGATATGATTGAGGGCTTTAGCTCAGCTGATGAAGCCGAGACAGAGATGATGGCCATGCTAGCACGTAAAGACAAAATCATGGGCTTTGGTCATGCCATCTATAGCGAATCAGATCCACGTAACGTCGTCATCAAACAATGGTCTGAAAAACTGGCCGCTGATGTTGGTGACGAGGTGCTCTACCCTGTGTCTGTGCGTGTTGAAGACGTGATGTGGCGCGAGAAAAAATTGTTTGCCAATGCTGACTTTTTCCATGCATCAGCCTATCACTTTATGGGTATCCCAACCAAACTCTTCACGCCAATATTTGTCTGTTCACGCTTGACTGGCTGGGCCGCTCACGTATTTGAGCAACGTGCCAACAACCGTATCATTCGCCCAAGTGCCGAATATACGGGTGAAGAGCTGCGTCCTGTACCAGATATGAGTGCGCGTTAAGTTGATTTCTTTTAAGTAGCTATTGTTACGTACTTATTATCAGCTAGCGGCAGTGCTAGCTGATACAGGTATGTCGATTGAGCCTAGCTATGATATTTTTAGGTTTGATCGTCATACGCTATTTTTTTATAGATCATGCCATCTTAACTTTCAATATCGATTCTTTAGCAAAGCCTGCAATAACGAACGATGATTTTGCTAAAGGAATGAATTTTTATCTAATATCGACGTTTAACTACTTATCAAAATTAGCCAACAGCCAAAGGTGACTTATGGACAACGCCCTCGTACAACCCATGAACGATGAGTTCAAAAAACCACTTCCTGATACTGACCTTTACTACTTTGACACTCGCGAAGCGGTCGAGCGCATCGAAGCAGGTGCTTATGACAAGCTACCGTTCTGCTCAAAAGTATTGTGTGAGAACCTAGTGCGCCGTTGCCCACCAGAGGATTTAACGGCAGCGTTAAAGCAGCATATCGAGGGTAAGCAAGATTTAGATTTTCCTTGGTACCCTGCCCGCGTCGTTTGTCATGATATCTTGGGTCAGACGGCCTTTGTTGATTTAGCAGGCTTGCGTGATGCCATCGCTGAGCAAGGCGGTGATCCGTCTAAGGTAAACCCTATCGTGCCCACTCAGCTGATCGTTGACCATTCATTGGCCGTTGAGCACGCAGGCTTTGAAGAAGACGCCTTTGAGAAAAACCGTGCGATTGAAGAGCGCCGTAACGATGACCGTTTTCACTTCATCAACTGGTGCCAGTATGCCTTTGACAATGTCAACGTCGTACCACCGGGTAACGGCATCATGCACCAGATCAACCTAGAGAAAATGTCACCTGTTGTACAAATCGTACACAATAAAGCGGGTGAAAAAGTCGCATTCGCTGATACGTTGGTCGGTACGGATAGCCACACGCCGATGGTCGATGCCCTAGGTGTGATCTCAATCGGTGTGGGCGGTCTAGAAGCCGAAAGCGTCATGCTAGGTAACCCCTCTTATATGCGCCTGCCTGATTATGTGGGTGTTAAATTAACAGGCAAGCTGCAAAAAGGCATTACTGGTACGGATCTCGTACTGGCGATGACGGAGTTCTTGCGTGATGCAGGTGTGGTCTCTACCTATATTGAGTTCTTTGGTGACGGTGCACGCCAGCTAAGTGTCGGTGACCGCGCCTCTATCTCCAACATGACGCCTGAATATGGCGCCACTGCTGCGATGTTCTATATCGATGAGCAAACCATTGACTATCTACGTCTGACGGGTCGTTCTGAGGAACAGATTAAACTGGTTGAGCAGTATGCTAAGCAAACGGGTCTATGGGCTGATGGCATGGAAAAAGCCGAATACGCACGCGTCCTTGAGTTTGATTTGTCATCAGTCGGTCGTAACATGGCAGGCCCGTCGCGTCCCCATGCCCGTGTATCTACTGATGATTTGGTAGCCAAAGGCATCGCCCACGCGCCTGATCAAAAACTCCCTGAACCAAAAGATGGTCTCATGCCAGATGGCGCAGTGATTATCGCGGCGATTACCAGCTGTACCAATACCTCAAATCCACGAAACATGGTGGCCGCAGGTCTTGTCGCTCGTAACGCGAATGCCAAAGGACTATTGCGTAAACCGTGGGTTAAGTCCTCACTCGCACCCGGCTCAAAAACGGTCAAAATGTATTTAGAAGAAGCAGGTCTAATGCCAGAGCTACAAGAAATCGGTTTTGATGTAGTAGGCTTTGCCTGTACGACGTGTAACGGTATGAGCGGTGCACTTGACCCTGACATCGAGCAAGAAATCATCGACAATGATTTGTTCACCACGGCAGTGCTATCTGGTAACCGTAACTTTGACGGTCGTATCCATCCGTATGCCAAGCAAGCATTTTTAGCATCGCCGCCACTGGTTATCGCTTATGCCATCGCTGGTAACATCCGTTTTGATATTGAAAAAGACTCGTTGGGTAAAGACCAAGACGGCAATGATGTCTATCTAAAAGACATCTGGTTTGATGACGAAGAAGTGGATGCCATTGTTGCTTCTGCTGTTAAGCCTGTGCAGTTTAATGCCGTATATATCCCCATGTTTGATGAGGCCAAAAAAGATACGGGCAAAGCGTTAAGCCCATTGTACGACTGGCGTGAAATGACCACGTATATTCGCCGTCCGCCGTATTGGGAAGGTCAAATGGCAGCGATGAACAAACTAAAAGGTATGCGTCCGCTTGCCGTATTAGGTGATAACATCACAACCGATCATATGTCGCCATCAAATGCTATTCTTGGTACGTCCGCAGCTGGCGAGTATTTGGACACTATGGGCTTGCCTGCCGAAGACTATAACTCATACGCGACCCATCGCGGCGACCATTTAACCGCGCAACGTGCCACCTTTGCCAACCCTAAACTATTGAACGAAATGGTACGCGATGAAGATGGTGAAGTTATCCAAGGCTCACTGGCGCGTGTTGAGCCAGAAGGTCAAGTCATGCGCATGTGGGAGGCGATTGAAACCTACATGAACCGTGAGCAGCCGCTGATCATCATCGCAGGTGATGGCTATGGTCAAGGCTCAAGCCGTGACTGGGCGGCCAAAGGCGTCCGTCTCGCTGGTGTGGAAGCGGTTGTCGCTGAAGACTTTGAGCGTATTCATCGTCAAAACCTCGTTGGTATGGGCGCACTACCCGTGCAGTTTGCGCCTGGTATCAACCGTGAGACGCTCAACATCGATGGTACAGAAATCTTCGATATCGAAGGAGATGTCTCTGCTGGCGGCGATATGACACTGGTCATTCATCGCAAAGACGGCAGTGTTGATAAAGCGCCTGTTATCTGCCGATTAGATACGGCTGATGAAGTAAAAATGTACAACGCTGGCGGTATGCTACAACGCTTTGCTAAAGAGTTCTTAGCGGGTGAAGTGGCCTAAGCGTTTTGAGCGTTTAAGATTTAGCTTGTAAGTAATACAGAGCCGATGTTGTATAGAGTGTCTATATGGCATCGGTTTTTTTAAGCTTATACTCTCTAACTATTTGAGTTTGGCGTAGGCTGGGTTTTTAACCCAGCATCACAATTTTGCAGAGTTACTATAGATTGTATTTTATTAAAATTTTATATTAAGAAAAATATTATGAAAGTTATCAGCTTTACAGACGCTAATAAAGACTTTAAAGCCGTTTTAGATACGGTGAATGATGGTACCGATGCAGTAGTCATAAATCGTCAAAACGATAATGATGCGGTTGTTATGTCGAGTGCTCATTACAATGGTTTGATGGAGACACTGTATTTATTAAAGTCATCTGCTAATGCTGCCCATTTGGCTAAATCTATTGAGCAATATCGGTCTAAAAGTCGCATCACTGACTAATGTAATAATAAAAATTCGTCAACGGAAAGTACTTTAGTTTTAGAGCCAACGAAAGCGTAACAGGCTTTCGTTTTTTGCCTAAATTTGTAATCCTCTGAAATTATATAGTCAAAGTGCCAAGCAGTTCCAGCATGAGCTGCATCACGCATAGAGGCAGCGTGGAAACCTTTTTTATTAGTATCGTTTTGGAACTTATCAGAATAATAACCGATCCAATTAAGGAAGTTAAAAAAGAATTCAATCTTAGTTTCTATATTATTTGCATCAAATTGAAATATATTTATGAAGTGAGGGTCATAATCACACAAAGCTTTAATGATAACGAACATAGCTTGTTCAGGTTCTATTGACTTAATTTCAGTATCTATTTTGATACATTCTCTAAAATTAACTGGATCAAAATCTGGCAGCTCATTGCTCATGCTAGAAAAATAATTGATTGTAAATTCGACTGCTTTTTTTGAAAAATATTTATTTGCTTTCCTCAGAATGGGTATTTTATTATCTAAGTATGAGAAAGGTATACTGACAGCTTCGCCAAGCATACTATTAAAACTATCTTTGGTAGTTATTCCAATATCTATACCATTGATTCTTTTAATAAATTTTTCCTTACTAGTGTGAAGACTTCTAGAAAACTTACCTTCATGCACTTTGACAAAATTTTTATATATAACATTCACATTGTGTTCATTGGGTGTGAACAGCCTGTCCCAATAAATTGCGTTTAGTAGCTTGAGAGCTTTTAGGTGTTCATCTATATAAATATCGTTATCTATATTATAGATTTCCATTAAAGTTACACGTGAGTAAACTACGGTGTATTTATTAGAAGTCAATAGTTTTAATATTTGGATATACTTCAAATCATTTGTATAAAGCTTATCAACTCTTAACTCTGTTAAAACATTTTGATCTAAATAGATTGTTTTCTTAGTTTCAACCATAGTTAAATCACTTCAATATAATTAAATAATTAATATCACTATTGTAACATCATTAAAAGGACTCTCAAAAATGACCAAATCAAAATTTGCCCCGCAAATCCCCGTCCCTGCCACCTATATGCGCGGCGGTACCTCAAAGGGTACGTTTTTTAAATTATCTGATTTACCTGAGCGATGCCAAGTTGCTGGCGAGTCACGTGATAAGTTTTTGCTGCGCGTCGTCGGTAGCCCAGATCCTTACGGTAAGCAGATCGATGGCTTAGGCAATGGCAGCTCTAGTACCTCAAAGACCGTTATCTTATCGGCCTCAGACAGACCAGATCATGACGTGAATTATCTGTTTGGACAAGTTAATATCGCAAAGCCCATGATTGATTGGGCGGGTAACTGTGGTAACTTAACTGCAGCCGTCGGTGCCTGTGCCATTAATATGGGTCTAGTTGATGCCGACAAAATTGCTAATAGTATCGATGACAATGCTGAAAGTGGAATTTGTGAAGTGCGTATCTGGCAAGAAAATATTGGTAAAACCATTATTGCCCATGTGCCAGTCTATAAAGATGCAAATGACAAAGTACAGGTTCAAGAGACGGGCGATTTTGAATTAGACGGTGTCACCTTCCCAGCAGCTGAAGTCAAAATTGAGTTTATCGATCCGGTTGATGCCACCAGCGACATGTTCCCGACGGGCAATTTGGTCGATGATTTCGATGTATCAGGCTGCGGTCTAAATGCTGATAGCATCAAAGCGACCTTCATTAGTGCAGGTATCCCAACCATCTTTATAAACGCAGAAGATTTGGGCTTTACGGGTACTGAGCTACAAGGCGACATTAATAGTGATAGTGAGCTACTTACCAAGCTTGAAAAAATCCGTGCCACAGGCGGCGTGGCGATGGGATTATTTAAAGATGTGAGCGAGGCGCAAACCAGCCAACACATTCCTAAAATCGCATGGGTTGGTAACGCACAGAGCTATAGCGCCTCTAGTGGTAAATCGGTCGATGCAGACGAGATTGATCTAGTCGTCCGTGCCATGAGTATGGGTCAACTGCATCACGCCATGATGGGGACAGCAGCAGTCGCTATTGCTGCAGCAGCAACCACGCAAGGCACGCTTGTTAACAAAGCTGCTGGTGGTGGCGACTTGTCAGAGGTACGTTTTGGTCATCCATCAGGGACATTGCTCGTTGGCGGAAAAACCGAACTGGTCGATGGGCGCTGGCAAGCCAAAAAAGTGTCGATGAGTCGTTCAGCAAGGCGTATCATGGTTGGTGAAGTTTTTGTGCCTGCGGATGCATTTTAAGCGTCGTCATGGCTTATTTCAATTTGTGATAGAGTTTTATGCCGACATCTCCCCAACCTCGCCGCGCACAGTTAGACAAAAAACCGCCAGTCGAGAAAAAAGAACGGCGGGCGCTGCTGTGGGATATCCTCAAAAAACTGGCGGTATTTGCTAAGCCTTATCGCTTACTTATTATCGCCACCTTAGCGCTGACTGCTCTAGGCTCCTTTACCGCGCAGGTCAATGCTTTTGTGTTGCGTTATGCTGTCGATACTTTGACTGAGATTGCCACGCTTGCCGAGCCATGGCAGGCAGGTCTGCGTATGCTGACCATTATCAGTGCGGTACTCTTAACCAAAGAGATATTATCGATATTCATCTCGTTTGGGCAAAGCTTCTTCGGCGAAAAGATTCGTATCAATCTATCACGTGATTTATCGCAAAAAATCATTGAGCGCATCTTGACCTATCGGATGGCATTTTATACCAGTAGCGAAAACGACAGCGGCAAGTTGCAAACCCGTATTGATTATGGCGTCAGCAGCTTAACCAGTTTAGTGCAAAACTTCTTTATCGATATGCTACCGCTGTTTGCCAATGCAATCGTGGCGCTTATCATCATGTTTTCGACCAATTTTTGGATAGGCTTGGTCGGTCTTATTATCATTCCCATTTACTTTTTCATCAGCCAAAAACAAGCCAAGCGCCTACAAGGGTTTCGTCGGCAAATGCGCGGGTTTCGCGAAGCCAAAAGCGGACTGGTTATCTCGCTTATCAACTCAATTAGTGTGGTGAAATCCTTTGTCCGTGAGTCGATAGAAGCAGAAAAGCACTTAGCCATTCAAAAGGAAATGACCGATAATCAGCTGCGTATTCGCAGTATTGGTTTTGTTTATGATGCCATCAAAACCTTTATCGAGCAGATTGGTGTGGTGGTTATTATCTTGCTCACCGCGTATTTTGTCCTACAAGGTGAGATGACCATTGGTATGATTTTGTTTCATGTCATGCTGTTTCAAAATGTCGCCGCCCCTATCCGTCAATTACACCGCATCTACGACCAGATAAATAATGCATTGACCTATGCCGAAGGTTTTTTTGATATTTTAGAAGATGACAGCCAAGTCGAGAGCATCGCTGGTATCAGTAGCGACAACCTAAAAGGTCATATCGAGCTTAAACATGTCGACTTTACTTATCCGAATGGGACGCAAGCGCTCAAAGACGTCAGCTTCACTATTAGGCCCAACCGTATCACGGCGCTGGTTGGCCTCTCTGGCGCTGGCAAGAGCACGATTATCAATCTATTGGTCAAATTCTACGCCCCAGACGCTGGCACGATCTGCCTAGACGGGCATGATTTGGCTGACTGTGATACTCATGAGCTGCGTCAAAACATTGGTCTGGTGCTACAAAGCAATCATATATTTTCGGGCACGATCAGTGAAAATATCCGCTATGGCGATATGAACGCTAGCATTGATGACATCATTGCAGCGGCAAAAAAAGCTTCGATACACGATCAAATTATGGGGTTAGCTGATGGCTACGAGAGTACTGCCAAGTCGTTATCAGGTGGGCAGCAGCAGCGTATCGCGCTGGCAAGGATGTTTTTAAAAGATCCACCGATTGTGTTTTTGGACGAGCCGACCGCCAGTCTCGATGCTATCGCCAGTCAGCAAGTCAAAAAAAGCCTTGATCTGATCAAAAAAGATCGTACCGTTATTATGGTTTCGCACAATATTGCTCAGATTATCGACGCCGATGATCTGGTAGTCATAGAGAATGGCGAAGTGGTTGAGACAGGTACCCATGAGGTACTTTATGCCCAACGCGGCAAATACTTTGAGATATTTAGTGCCATGTCTGATAGCTTAAATTTAGACAAAATCAGTCAGACCCTACAGGGTTAGGAATGGTTAATGACTGCCTAAATCGTTATAATGCCCCTATTTTACCGCCTATTGCCAGAAGCTTGCCCATTATGAATTGTGAATTTTCTATCAAAACCTTTGATGAGCTGACCTCAGTTGACCTTTACCATATCCTAAAAGCACGCTCGCAAGTGTTCGTCGTCGAACAAAACTGTGCTTATCAAGATATGGATGAGGTCGATTTTGATTGCTTGCATTTGATTGCTCATCAAAACGCTGCATTGGTCGGATATTGCCGTATCATTCCACCTGAATTCAATAAACTAAAATCCAATCTATCGGTCGCCGACCCAGCCGCGAAGACCAACCACACTGCCATGCCTGCCATCGGTAGAGTGCTTGTGTTATCAGAGCACAGAGGTGATGGCCTAGCGCGGCAAATAATGACGCAAGCTATTGCTCATTGCCGCAAAAAATACGGTAAAAAGCGTCCGATTATTATCTCGGCACAGGCCTACCTGCTCAGTTTTTATGAGTCTTTGGGTTTTGTACCTGAAGGTGAGCATTATCTTGAAGATAATATTGAGCACGTGAAGATGGTGCTATACGTTGCTAAGAAAAACAAAGTAAGAAAAGAAAGTGTGGATACTGCGTCAACCACAACCAAAGTTTTAAGCTTCCTGCTGTTTATTATAGCAGCGCTGTTTATTTTAGGTCTGCTCTATTTGATGATTTAAACGGCCTACAAAGTTTTACTTCTTAACACGATTCAGTCTGGTTGTTCCATATTGAGTATGCTACTTTTGAATGATAACCGCTTTAAAAGGATGACTGCGAGCATGGGTCAACAAAGCGAAAAGTTAGCACACTCAAGGAAGAGGAAACAACCATGTCAAATACCCATTCAGATACAGCCCATTCAAATACAAATGAGGCAACGGTAGAGAGCAATATCCGTCCAGAATATGACGATGAAATCCAAAAAATCGCCGATTATGTGCTCAATTATTCCATAGATAACGAGTCACCAAGCCCCACTGATGCATGGCGTACTGCTCGCCACTGTCTCATGGATACCATCGGCTGCGGACTACTGGCACTGCGCTTCCCTGAGTGTACCAAGCACTTGGGGCCTGATTGCCCTGATCAAATAACGCCGCATGGCGCTCGCGTCCCTGGCACATCCTATAGACTAGACCCCATCAAAGCCGCTTTTGACATCGGCTGTATGGTACGCTGGCTTGACTATAATGATACGTGGCTCGCTGCTGAGTGGGGTCATCCGTCTGATAACTTGGGCGGCATCTTGGCGGTCACCGACTATATCAGTCAAAAAAACATCAGCCAAGGGCAAGCACCTCTGACCATGAAAGCCGTGCTCGAGGCGATGATCATGGCGCATGAAATTCAAGGCGTCATGGCACTCGAAAACTCATTCAACCGCGTGGGTCTTGATCATGTGTTTTTGGTAAAATTAGCCTCAACTGCGGTCGTCGCCAAACTATATCAGCTGCCACGCGAGCGCATCATGGCCGCCATCTCACAAGCCATTGTCGATGGTCAGGCACTGCGCACCTATCGTCATGCACCCAACGCGGGCAGCCGAAAATCATGGGCGGCAGGTGATGCAACCAGCCGCGCGGTTCGGCTGGTAGATATCACTGCACGTGGTGAAATGGGTATCCCTGGCGCACTAACCGCACCGCAATGGGGGTTTTATGATGTGCTGTTTAGCCATACCAATAAGGATCTTGCGACCAAACCCGAAGACGAGCGTCGATTTACCTTTCAACGTGACTTTGGCAGTTATGTGATGGAGAATATCTTATTTAAAATCAGCTTTCCCGCTGAATTTCATGCGCAGACTGCTTGTGAAGCGGCGGTTATTTTGCACCCACATGTGAGAGGTCGAATTGATGAGATCGAAAAAATTGTTCTAACCACGCATGATTCAGCAATTCGCATCATCTCAAAAGAGGGCGCGCTTGCTAACCCAGCTGATCGGGATCACTGCTTACAATATATGGTGGCTGTTCCCTTATTGACAGGCGATCTGATGGCGGAGAACTATGAAGATGACTATCATGAAGAGCATTTATCAATCGATGAGCTACGCGAAAAAATGGTGGTAGAAGAAGACGCACAGTATTCAAAAGATTACCATGACCCCAGTAAGCGCTCTATTGCCAATGCCATTCAAATATTCTTCAAAGATGGTAGTAGCACAGAAAAAGTCGCCATCGAGTATCCTATCGGTCATAAACGCCGCCGTGCCGAGGGCATTCCTATACTTGAGGCAAAGTTCCGAGCCAGTCTGGCCACCCGCTTTATCGACAGTCGTTGTCAGCAAATCATTGAGCTGTGTAACGATCAAGAAAAATTGGAGCAAACGCCAGTGAATGAGTTTATGGACTTATTTATGGCTTACTAATGACTCAGTGACTAATATCTCATTCTGTTGACGTATTGACTACCAAGGTATCGACTCTCCTGCCCAATCGACAAAACTGCCTGATTGGGCAGCCTTCATCCCTGATAGCACTTCCAATAAACACTCGGCGCTATACGCTGGCGAGAATAGATGTCCTTCAGCGACATTGCCTTGAAACGGCGCGGACAGTTGAGTATTCACGGTTCCCGGTTGCATAACGACTACGCACACCTCTTTGAGTGATCGGCCCCATTCGATACTCAAGTTTTTCATCCCCATATTGAGCGCCGCCTTGCTCATTCTATAACTATACCAGCCGCCTAGCTGATTGTCCGTGATACTACCGACACGAGCTGATATGGTCGCAAAAATAGCTGGATGCTCAGCGCTGCGTTCAGCTTTGGCGAGCAACGGTTTGATATGCTTGGCTATCAGCAAGCTTGCTAGTGCATTGATTTGCATGTTCTGTAAAAAGAACTCCGTTTCAATCTGCCTCAAGGCCTTTTCTGGCTGCGCCGTCTTGGTATGGAGTAATCCCACGCAGTTGATTACCCAATCGACATGACCCATTGTCTGCTTGATGGTGTCGGCCGCTTTTTGGATGCTGTCTTCGTCACTGATATTCATGGGTATCCAGTGTAGATTTTCTGCTTCAAAGTTCGGCTCACTGCGATGATAAGTGGCGAATACTTGTGTACTATGTCTTTTAGCAGATGCGCCGTCAGTTTGATCGGCAGCTGACTCTTGTACCAGCTGCTTGACCATGGCCTGACCAATACCGCCCGTTCCGCCGATGATAAGATAGGTTTTATTATTCATATGCTACCCTCACTCTTTTTATACAGCTCTTAGCACGTGTTGGTTTGTTTATTCATTTTGGCTGATTTTACGAGTGTTTACTATGATAAAAATCATAGACATTATTCTCATTCTATATACGCTACAATACTTTTTAGCGATTAAACCCGCATTTTTTGCTTTCCATTATTTATATTGACGTTCTTATACGGATATCAGCGCCTTATGCTATCACCCCAAGACCAACTGACCGAGCTAGTACGTGCCTTAGAGACTGATCAGCACGTCTTTGCCACTGACCCGTTACTGATCACGGAAAAGCTACAGAGTGAGGATGGCACACCTATCCAAAAGCTGCATCGACGGGCCTCACGCATCGATAGCAATGGCGCGCTTGCGCGGGTACTGGGCAAAATAGATGGCCGCATAAAAGGCATCATGATCGTCATGAGTGTGGTGTGGTGCATCTCGGGATTTTTGGGACTGTTCACGCTATTGCAGTCCAATGTGGTGAACTTCTTTTATGTCTTGGTTTGCTTGCTTGGTTTTCATACTATTATGCTTGGTGGCTGGCTGGTGATGACACTCATCAATCGAGACCAGCGAGACCAGCAAGCGCCCAGTTGGTTTGCCAGCTTTGTCAGTCCCAGCTATCTCATACGCGGCAAAGACGATGTGACCAAAGCGGCCGTCGATCTGTATGAGCGCCAATTACAGCATAGCGGTATGCGCTGGTATTTGGGCCGGTTTAGCCATCAGTTATGGCTTGCGACGTTGACTGGCATGCTGCTTGCGATTATATTTTTATTGATTGTGCGTCAGTATAGCTTTAGCTGGGAGTCGACCCTACTCTCTGATCAGGCGCTGGTGAGCTTAACGCAAATACTCGGCTGGCTACCAGGCATGGTTGGTTTTGATGTGCCAGATAGTACAGCGATTGCGCAAAGCAGGTTGGTCACAGAAGCGATGCCATTGTCTGTGGCGCGGCAGTGGGCAGGATTGCTAGTCGGTAGCTTGCTGATGTACGGTATTGTCCCGCGTGCGATAGCGTGGGTATTTTGTGCTTTGATGTTCCGCCGCAAAAAAATGCGCTTGGATATCAAGCAACCGTATTATCAAAAGATCATAAATTTTTGGCAGCGTCAGGTGGTTGATGCAGATGACTTTACGGAAGCACCCGCACCTGTCGCGCCCAAAGCGGCGGTAAGTGCAGGCAAGAAACTGGTCGCCTTGCTTGAATATCCTTCAAATCAGGATAAATGGTGGCAGTCAGGGTTGACTAATGACCGTCATGATTTTTCAGAATCAAGTGAGATTGAGAATTTTGGTATCGTTGATGATCGTGAGGATATGGCACGGCTAAAAAACTACTTAGACGAGCACCCTGTGCAAGTCCTATTAGGTATCCATAGCAAAGCGCTGCCTGACCGCGGTACGCTACGCAAACTTGATCAAATCGCCGCTCATGCAAAAGATGGTCTTATTGTACAGCTGCTTAGTGATGCTGATTTGACACATGAGGATGAACCAGTGGATAAGCAAGCTGTACGCTATCAGCAGTGGCAAACAGCGCTCTCTGCGCGAAAAATTGGCTTGGTAGATATTGATTCTTAAAGTTTTTGAATGCGATACTTAATAAAAATTATTTTTATAAAAAGGACAAAATAAATCAGTAATATAGAAAATAGTTATCTCTTGGGTAACAAGGATGTTTTATAGTGGCTAGGAGCCAAATATGTCAACAGACAACACCCTCTTAACATCAGGTGAGTATGGTCAGATATTGGATAATTACAAAGAGGCGTTAAACCAAAGTATCTTAACCGCTGCACCAGAGTCATGGCAGCCAATGCTGGCAAGTATCTTACCTGCTCACTGGCAAGAATGGCTGTTACCGCTAGCTGGTGGCCCATTTTTCTTATTGTTTTTGGCAGAGTGGTTTTATCAGTCTAAGCGTGGGAAAAATGAAAGCTTTAGCTGGCGCCGTGCGATGACCAATTTTAGCTTGGGCGGCTCTTATCTCGGATTTGAATTGATTGTCCAAGCACTTATTGTGCTGCCTATTTGCCTGTGGCTATATCAATACCGACTGTTCACTATTGAGGTGAAATGGCTGACAGCCATACCCATATTTGTCGCGGTTGAGTTCAGCTATTACTGGTTTCACCGTGCCTCACACCGCATGAATTGGTTTTGGTCAGCGCATGTCGTGCACCATTCAGATGATAAGATGAACCTATCCACTGCCATGCGTCAAAGCTTGCTGTACTCGGTGACAGGCTGGTGGTTATTTTTCGTCCCGCTGATGTTGTTGGGTGTGCATCCTATCTGGGTATTTTTCTTTTATGCGTTAGATTTGATTTATCAGTTCTTTATCCATACCGAGACGGTGGGAAAATTTCCAAAATGGGTTGAGTATATTTTTGACACCCCATCCAACCACCGCGCCCATCATGGTACTAATGACGAATATATTGACCAAAATTATGGCGGCGTTCTTATTATTTTTGATCGCTGGTTTGGCACTTATGTAGAAGAAGACGCCGTCAATAATCCCGTCAAATATGGGGCTGTTGGTGAGACCAGTCACGATAATATTATTGGTCTGATATTTGGGGTGTTTTACCGAATGTGGCAGCGGTTTTTTCGTGCCAAGGGCATTAAGAAAAAAATTAAGGTACTGCTGCGCCCACCTACAGCAATCTCATAGCGTATCATGGATACATAAAATACAGTTTACGATATGGACACTACGCATCCAGAACCAACATACCACCAAATTTGTATTACAATAAATGGCTAAATTTCGATCTTCAATAACAATAAGACGCGACTATGAATAATGACAATAAAAAAGAAAATTACGAGCATCACACGCCTACAGGTCTTTTTGCAGACAAGGCGTTGCCCAGCGACTCAAATAATAACGCCAAGACCTCGCATTCGACAGTGTCAAAAACGGCCGCCCAGTCTAGGGTAACTCATGATAATCAATCCATATCAACTGAATCAGTACCGCCAGCTACAACCACAAAAAACCAAAATGTGACAAAAAAAACCATCGCCAGTGGTGAGGCGCTAAAATTGGCGGTCGTGGGACACACCAATACCGGTAAGACCTCCATATTGCGCACGTTACTGCGTGATGTCTATTTTGGTGAAGTCAAAAATGAAGCGGCGACCACGCGTCACGTCGAGCAAGCCAAACTCACAGATAGCCAAACCGGTGAAGACTTGGTCATACTATATGATACCCCTGGCCTAGAGGACGCTTCAGGGCTGATGGATTGGCTAGAATACAATACGGCCAGTCGCCGTGATGGTATTGAGCGTTTGAAGCAGTTTTTGGCATCAGATATCGCTCAAGGTGCAGATAGCAGTGTTCTAGACAGCTATGATTATAGCCAAGAAGCAAAAGTGATTCGTCAGCTGCTGGCAAGTGATATGGCCATCTATGTGGTAGATGCTCGTGAGCCAGTATTGGGCAAGTATAAAGATGAGCTGGCGATTTTATCGTGGGCAGCCATTCCGGTGATGCCTGTCTTTAACTTTACCGACAGTCAGAATGCCAATATTGATGATTGGCAAACCATGCTGGCTAGACGCAATCTACATATCTCCACACGTTTTGATTCCGTTGCTTTTGAATTTGAAGATGAGATGCATCTTTGGCAAAACCTCGCCACCATGCTCACTCATTCTGAGATGCTCGAGCAATTGATGCAGCGCCGGACTGAAGATTGGGCGCAGTTGTATGATGAGGCCAATATTATTATTGCTGACTTTTTATTGAATGTCGCTTCTTTTGTACGCGAGATCAATGAAGATGACGATCCGATGCCTGTCTTAGCGCAAATGCAAGAAGCGGTGAGGCAAAGTGAGCGTGCGATGCAGCACAATTTACTTAACCTCTATAAGTTTTATGACAATGCCGTTGCAGCAACCCCGCTTGAATTGCAAGCCTATCAGCAAGACCCATTCGACCCTGAGTTACTCAAGAGCTATGGTATCCGTACCACTTCTGGCGCAGCAGCGGGTGCGCTGTTAGGGTTGGGTATTGATGCAGCAGCGCTAGGTACGACATTGGGCTTGGGTGCAGCGATAGGTGGTATCGCAGGCGGGTTACTATCTAACACCAGTAGTATTGCCGATAGGATCACTGGGGTAAAACGCTTATATATCGATCCTGCGACGTTGACATTGCTAGCAACGCGAGCGATCGACTTGCTCACTGCCCTACGCCATCGCGGCCATGCTGCGACTGATGCCACCCAGCTATTATATAAAGGCGAGAAAAGCAGCCTTGAGACATCGTCAGATGATGGTAGTTACCACAATGATAGCAACAGCAATACTGATGAAGATAGCAACCCGATTACCGTATGGCCTGCGAATAAATTACCTAGTGAGCTAAAAAAGGCTCGCGGCAAACCGCAATGGTCATCGCTTAGCAGTGGTAAGTCTGAACAGGCGCAGCTGCTGCGCGCAGATATGGCATGGTCGCTATCGGGTAAGCTGCAATCGTACAAGCGTGAGTCGTAGTTATTTACCGTTCTATCGTTTGCTGCATCTAGCCTAGCAATGTACTCAATGCCTCTGTGCCACGTACGTCTGTTTGCTGCAGATAAATTGGATACAGCGGATATTTAGAAAAATTGTTTTCAATATCCTGCAGCAAATCCTGCTGACGCTCAGCACGGCGGCGCCAAAACTCATCCGACTGCGTTGTTGATATCAACTGATTGACTACTATTGCTGCGGGCGTGAGCTTGCTGTCCTCTAGCTGTTCGATAGCCCGTTTGGTCTCAGCCAACGGCAACACGTCAGCCGTCATAACCAACATAATTGCTGTTTGTGTACGATCATGCAGCAGCAGTCCTGCTTGACGAAACAACTGCTTGCGCTTTTCTAGCACGGATACCGCTTGCTCCCAGCGATCAGGCTTTTTTGCGGCAAACGGATTGGCCACATGGTTCTTTTGAGCGCTATCCGTTTGACTGCTTTTTTGATTGTGACTGTCCAAATGCGTCGCTACTGAGCGCAGCTTGGCTTGCCGTCGTTGCTGAGCAAGCAGTCCATCTGTCCATGCACCCATCATCTCTGGTAGTACTAGCAACCGTAGCGTATGCCCTGTCGGTGCAGTATCAAAGATAATATGCTCATAGCCTGCATCTGCCGCTTCGACTAAATGCTGGCACATGGATTCGAGCATCGCTGCTTCTTGGGCACCGGGTGCTGATTTTGATAGTCTCAGATGCTCACGAATTTTGGGCATCATATCTGGATTGGCATAGGAATTAATCGTACGCTCAACTTGAGAAAAGTGCTCGTCAACGATTACATCAGGATTTAACTCAATGGCATCTAAATAAGGTGATATTGCTGTTTTTGCGTTATTAAGCTGTGTATCCAACACGTCGCCCAAGCTGTGTGCTGGATCGGTTGAGACAATCAGCGTCTTTTGCTGCTGGCTTGCGTAATAACTGGCAAGTGCGGCGGCAGTCGTGGTTTTTCCCACACCGCCCTTACCGCCAATAAATATAATCGGTTGTGCTTTTAGTTGTTCTACTAATGTATGTAGAGGATGTAATGCCATATTTTTATCTCATTTCTTATATTATTTTTATTTTTCAATCATAAATAAACGATTAGCAGCAGCCAACATGGTCAAATGGGCATCTATCCATACCCATGCGCGTGTGCCACTCGTGAAAGTTTTCTAAAAATAACGGCTGTAACTCTAAGGTATAAAAGCTGGCAGGATTATCAATGCCTAAGCTTTCAGCAAACATCAGCAGCATAAAGAAATCTTCTTCATCACGGGCAGCACGTGCCATCGTTTGGCGATAAGGTGCATGATAAAACTCATTGAGTCCTGCCACAAATCGTTGCCACCATGGTTGAGTACTCTCTGGTGGTTGGGCGTTTTCTATATCATTTGATGTGTTTTTATTTTCCATAATTCGCTTATACCCTACTTATTTCTTATTACCTATCATGCCTATGTGATACAAAAAACGCCAGCAATTGCTGCTAGCGTTTTTAAGTTGATAAATATTTAGTATGGTTTAGCGTTTAAATGTCACCGCTTTTGCCTTTGTGTATCGACCATTCTTTGCGTAATACAGACAGACTCTCAAACGTTACTAAGATGGTTGCTATCAAGATAATGATATCCATAATGATAAGCAGCCAATTGCCATCAGTGAAGAAAGTTTTGAGCTGAATAAGTAGTGCAAATACCGTCATGACTAGCAAGAACGACAATGGCGCTAAAGTGTACCAAACTGTTCTGCCTTTACGTAACAAGATAACCGTTACGATCATTAGTGTTAACGCCGCCATTAGCTGATTAGTCGTACCAAATAGTGGCCAGATAATCATACCACCAGCACCATCAATACCGCCCGCGCCGAATGCTAATAGCAAGCAGCTGCCGACAGCAAGCAATGTTGCGACCACGCTTTTATTGAGGACTGGCAGGTTATAAAACTCACCGAACTCTTGGAAAATATAGCGTTGCAGGCGTACACCAGTATCCATAGTGGTACCTGCAAACAAGGCAGCCATGACCGTAAGCATCGTCTGTGATAGTACCATGTCAATGCCAACACCCGCATTTAATATGGTCGCACCACCATCAATGAAGGCACCGATAGAACCGTCGCCAAATTTTTGATAGACCGCTTGCCAATCACCAAGGGTAGCAAAACCTGCGGTTGCTGCTAGAATTGCGCCGAGTGCCAGCATACCTTCACCTAGCGCACCAAAATAACCAACGAAACGCGTGTCTTCTTCTTTATCAATCTGCTTAGACGTCGTCCCTGTCGCAACCAATCCGTGGAATCCTGATATCGCCCCACAAGCAATCGTCACAAACAACAGCGGCATTATTGATGGCGTGCCAACTGGCAGTGCTGTGTTTATTGCTGGCGCGACAATATTTGGCGTGCCGATAAAGATAGCTGCATACAATAAAATCAAACCAACGAACAGCTGCAAACCATTAATATAATCACGAGGTTGCAGCAGCATCCATACGGGCAACAACGAAGCAATCGCCGCATAGGCGAATAAAATAAGAATCCATACAGCGTTATCAGGTAAGCCCATTACGGTCTCAGGTAACACAATCGGGAACATAGGGCCAAGATAGATCAGCCCATATAAAGCGCTTACCCCGAGAATAGATACCCAAACCAAATTCATCTTGTAGCGATAAATACACTGACCGATGATAAAGGCAACCACTAAGGCGCCCCAAACAGGCAGTACAGCAGATGGCGTTTTGATCATCATATTAGCGATAGCAACACCAAACACCGCGTTGACCATCAATAGTAATAAGAAAATCACAACCATCATCAAACTGCGGACACGTGTGCCCATGACTGTACCCGCAATAGAGCCAATTGACTGTCCCCTATTGCGCATACTTGCCCAAATGGCCGACATATCATGTACACCAGCCATAAAAATCGTACCGAGCACCACCCAAATGATGGCAGGTACCCAGCCCCAAATAACCGCAATTGCGGGACCGATAATCGGTGCAGCGCCTGCCACCGAGGTAAAATGGTGCCCCCATAGTACATATTTATTGGTAGGAACATAATCGACCCCATCTTTCATCGTATGCGCTGGCGTGGGGCGACTGTTATCCAATGCTAAAACTTTAGTAGCAATGAATTTTGAGTAAAACACGTAGCCACAAAGCATAGCAGCAACGCCGAATATCAGTACAATAGCACTATTCATCTTATCTCTCCCTAGACAAGTAGTAGGTAGTCTTATAAGTTCAAGCTTTTTAAATCAAAATATAAAAAATATGCTAAATTAGTGTGCAGCGAGTCATTCATATAAACCGACCCGTCACCGAATAAATTGTAAAAATCATGTGTGATAAATATTAGCCAACAAATTTTCACATTGTACAATTAAGGTGCGTCACTAAGTAGCATATAGCGTGGTGAGTCTTTGTTTCAAATTCCGGTTAAATGGTAACCGATTTCACGGCAAATGTAACGCAAGTAAGACATGAAAAACAACAAATAAAGGAAGCATAATGGCACATTATTTTGGTTTCGTACCTTCAGATAAATTAAAAGTATTAATCAGCGAGGCCGAACAAGTCGTTGCTTCAAATGAGCAAGTAGAATATTACCCTTACCGAGACGCGCTCACTCATCAGACTGCACGAGATCTAACGGACAATTTGTTAGTCGGTTTGGTTGAGATTATTCCAAATCCTGAGCGTCAAGCGGCCATGCGCAAGATTGTTGCCACCATTGAACGTGCCACAGATACCCTACTCAATATCTTGTTAGGTAAAGAAAATAACGAAGATGTGCTGCCAAGCTTTCACTTTCTAAAAGATCAGGCAACTTTTATTGATAATGAAGGCGTAAAACGTATTGGCTTTAAGTTGTCAGAAGCAGATGCTAGAACTATCGTTGAAGGCTTTGCTGCTATCACACCAGAGCACGTAGATAGAGCCAAGTTTAAAACAGCGCTCGAAACCATGAATGACGCGACATTAACCCACTTCGTCAGCCGCTACGCTGAAACGTTAAAATTAGGTATGATCAAACGCAAATCAGTGCCAGTTGCCAAATCTGCGATTGATAAAGGAATGAATATGGCGCTTAACAAGCTACTACCTGATCTACCAAATGACTCTCTCAATCGTTTGGCGAATTATTACCGTCCATTTATCATTGAAAAACCAGAGTAATTGCTAAATTTTGATCAAATGGTCATATAACATTGGGAAAATTTACCAAAACTTGTTAAAATACTTGGCATTTTTCACCAAAGGTGCGCCCGATGACCCAAATCAGCAATCAAGAAATCGAAAAAACATTACGTAACTCAGAGTGCCTGATCAGCAGCATTGAAGTTGCTGCCGCTTATGAGCGCTTGGCCGCTCAGCTTAACCTACACTACGCTGGTTTGAACCCAATTGTGATGGTTGTTATGAACGGTGGATTAATTCCCGCTGGTCAATTATTGACGCATCTGACATTCTATCATCGTATGCATTATATCCATGCGACACGCTATCGTGACAACGAAGGTACTGACGATCTTGATTGGAAATTCAAGCCTGATGTGAGTATCGAAGGCGAGCATGTCTTGTTGATTGATGATATTTTTGATGAAGGCATTACTCTAAAGGCTGTTGTCGAAGAGCTAAATAAAGAAAAACCATTATCTCTCGAGTCTTGTGTGCTGCTAAACAAGCAGCATGACCGCAAAGTTGCCGATTTTGATGTTGATTTCGTTGGTATTAATGTCGCAGATCGTTATGTCTATGGCTGTGGTATGGACTTCCATGGTTACTTGCGTCACCTGCCAGGTATCTATGCTATCAAAGAAGATAAGGTTTAAGTCTTACCTCTAAGTGACTAACAATATCTAAGTTCAAAAAAAGCATCCAATTTGGATGCTTTTTTTGAACTTAGAATGATAATCATAAGTACTCAAACTGTAGGGACAAACCGGTATGTCTTTCGGTCGGTGTTTGGACAGCTTTCTCAAAAGCGTGTTTCGTACTGTATATCGTCACTTGTTTTTTGGCACGAGTCACCGCTGTATAAATAAGCTCCTTGCTTAATAATCTTGCATGACTATCATCAAACGTAATTGCGACATGATCAAATTCAGATCCCTGCGACTTATGAATCGTCATAGCGTATGCAGTAGCAACTACCTCCTCGTTGAGTAGATTGACCGCAATCCCTTGGGTCTTATTTTCAAAAAATACTTCCAATTGATTTCGTTCATCTGATGTCTGTAAGCAAAAACCAATATCACCATTAAATAACCCTAATTCATAGTTATTCTGCAAAATCATAATAGGGCGACCGTGGAACCATGCGTTTTGACCCAGTGGGAGCTTTAGTTCAGTGAGATGCCATTGGGTGAGATAATTATTGATGTAATGATCGCCCCACTCACCATTGTGACCAGCAGTTAATATTCTGAACTCACTAAATATTTCCATCAATGATGCAATAGTGTTTTTTATTGATTCTGGCATAGATTTTTCTATTGGATTTCTTAGTAAATTTTTAACTATTTCTATATATGGTTGATAAATTTGGGAGATCTTTAAGATATTTTTTTCATTGCTTAGGCTATTTTTTATTTGATTGCTTGGTACAGAGTCTACTTGCAACGTATTCACGTATTGGAAACTCAAGGCATCGTCTTGCCTTAATAATTGCCAAATAGTTTGAAGATTTGTCTCTGCTCTATTGATTTGGATAGCCAGCTTGCCAATACCTGAGTCCGCGCCAAATCGGCGACTCTCAGTCAGCTCTGCATGAATGGATTGTAGCAATGGTATGCAGCATAAATCCGCCAATACCGCCCCTGCATCGACTGCTGCCAACTGGTTAGCATCACCTAACAGTATGAGCCTTGCGCCTGGTTTCACTGCACTCACCAAGTAATTAGCCAACTCAACCCCTAGCATCGACGCTTCATCAACAATGATAATATCTTCGCCAAGTGGATTATCGGCATTGTAACGAGGTCTGCCCGTCCGCCCAATACCTAGCAAACGGTGAATGGTTTTGGCTTCTTGCAGCTGCAAATTAATGCCCGCTGTATCCAAAGCAGCTTGTAAAGACTCTTGCATACGCTGTGCAGCCTTACCAGTAGGCGCTGCTAGTGCGAGACTCGCACTATCCGTACTAAATCTAATATTTTCAGAACCCTCTCCTCCACTCTCTGTCGCTTGTTGCAGTGCAATAACTAACTGAGCAACGGTGTATGTTTTACCTGTCCCTGGACCACCGGTAATGATACTAAACGCGTTGTTATTAGCGACATTAATTGCTTTTATTTGATTTTCGTGAAGGCTTTCAGGTATTGTTATTGGTAAAGGCTTTACTTTTTGATTCAAGATATTGTTAATATTTTTTGCCAAATTAAATTCGGCCTGCCATGCGCGATGTAGCCAAAAAGTAATAGATTCTTTTGAATTTTGGCTGTTAGTTATGTCGTAAATGATAGGTTGGTTATTATTGCTTAGGCTATTTTCTTCATTGTTACTATTAGTGTTAGCCTTAACCTCAGCAAACAAAGCATGCTTATTAACTAGATTTATGAAAAAATTAAAGTCGGTATTTTTTAGTAGCTGAAATACCTTGGCAATTGTATCAAAACGCTTGGTTAGCATGTCCTTTTCATGATTACTCAGCGCCAACTGTATCCATAGCTGATTCCGCTTATCAAATAATGTGCTTAGCAATGTAAATATCGACGTTTCGGCGGTAGATTGATCTTCTGGTTGAGTATTTGATTTGGTATCTATGAGCGCAAAGATTGGCATTGCTAGCACCTCTAATAACTGTTGCTGCCAAGTGTATAATGTGACTGACTCATTATTGATTTCACCTTGCAATACCTCTTCATGCTCAGAGGACTTAATGGTCAGTACGGTATGGCCCTCTTCTAAATGCGTCGCTAACATCATGAACAATGCGTTAAATAAATAATCGTCTTCTTTCTTATCAGCTTGTTTGCTCTCATTATTCGCTTTTGCATACGTTGCGTCGTACGCTATACGCGTTTGCTCACGGCGTAGCAAAATATAATCACTGATATTACTGGCCCAGCTTTCTTGTAAGCCCATTGCTGCACTGCTTTTATTATTATTGCTCATGATATATTTGTCTCTATTTTGACCTGTTTGATCTTTTTAGAATCTTTGATTAATGATAGTCGTTAGGTATGATCTACTAATCAGGTACACCAAATAGCGCATCTAAACCTTTGATAAAATCGATTGGTATATCCCACGTCACAAGTCCATAACGGCCGTTATGTGGTGATTCGCTCGTCTTAATAGCCTCTTGTGATACGGTAGCAGTTGCTTGAGCGTCGGGGCTATATACCCCTCTTAGAAAGACATATTCTACCGCCCCTAAATACCTAGACTCATTGCCTACATAATCAGCAATTCTCATCGAAAGGAATCGATGCAAAGCTACTTGATAAATTGCTGCTTGTAGCCAGTAGCCTGCTTTTGTCATAGCCTTTCTGAGTGTATTTTCATTGTAATCGCTTAGGCTATTTCCTAAAAAATTACTCTTATAATCGACCACATAGTACTTGCCAGCATACTCATAAACCAAATCAATCTCACCACGCAAGTAACGATACAAGTGCGTTCTATTTTGCGGTACAAGATTGACATGCTTGTCTGTCTCATCAGGTAGATACTGTTGAAATAACTGACTGATATCCTCTGCTTTAAAGCGCTCTGACAGCCCCATATTGAACTCTAATTCAGCAAAGCGTTGCTCTTCGTTGAGAGAATAAAGTGGCTGATTGGACGCTAGCAGCGGAGTACGCAGCACTTCTTCAATCCAAGCAATCAAGGCCTCATGCTTTGTCGTATCTATTGCATCAGCGTTAAATGAGACAGAACTCTCTTCTCGGTTACCTTGTGCTCTACGGCTTTGGTGTTCAGCACTGCTATACATCAGCGGTAATTGATAACTACTGACCGCTCTATCGATCACCCCAGACCACTGGGATTTATTAGTGAAATCGATTTTTTCAAATATCTCATGTAAAAACGTACCTGCATTAGCACCTTTTACAAAGGTAAAGCGAATATCCTCTTCTGACTTGAGACTTAGCTCATCAATTTTTTCGAGAGACGTATTACTATCAAGGCTACTATTAGGATAAGGCTCTAACGACATTGCAGCGTCTGCCATATCAATGTCTATCGCATCATCAATACGCTCATCAACAACAGCCATTGCTTGTGTTGATTCGTCTAGCTGACGAGCCAAAGCTGTAAAGCTGGTCTTAGCCCAACCATAAAAATAACTCGTTTTCATGACCTCAGCAAAAGGAACATACTCAATCGCTTGTGTCGTGGGTTCGATGGTAAGTTTGGTATCTGTTGACGTTACTGTCTTAGTATAGTGACTATTATAGAACTCATTAATATTATGACCTCTAAGCATACCTATCGTGCCTTTTAGCCTATCAGGTAATTCAAACTTTGCGTCTGGAGAATCAAACCAATAAAATACCGGTTTTAGCTCAAATCCTGTTTTGTTGCTTGGATCTCGCAGCACGATATAAAGCTGCTCGCTAGCCCGCGTAAATGCCACATAACCAAGTCGGCGCAGCTCATCAAAGCCTTCTTTTGTTTCGATATCAGTATAATAGTCCTCTACCGTAGCAGAGCCTTGCAATGGTGAGAAGCGGCGCTGATTACCTATAAATTGATCCTTTGCTGATTGCTGCACTAACGCTGAAGGTGCTTGCTGAGCATTATATAGATACAGACCATACTTCTCATTATTACCTGATTTCCTACTGGCATCTCCCATACCCAGTACATAGACTATCGGAAACTCAAGCCCTTTTGATTTATGAATGGTCATGAGCTGCACGCCAGACTCTGTGGGTAGCGGATACTGCTTCGCCCAATCGCTGTTGGGTGCAGCCTCTATGTGCTGCCTAAACCAAGCTAATAGCTCATGCTCACCCATGCCTAGGCCATACTGCGCCAACACATCCATGATATGACGCAAATCCATGATATGTCGATCGCCATCTGGATGAGCGGCTAGTGCTTGCCAAACGCCTTGTGTCTGTATGGGGCTTTTATCTAGTAAGTAATGTAGCGCCGACAAAACACCAAAATGCTGCCAGCGCTGTGCCCCTTCCTTTAGATACGTAATAAAATCTTGATAGCTCTTTTTATGTTCTGTATTTTGAACATCGCTACTATTTAGATTGATACTATTAAGTCTATCGTCACTCTCAGCCACGCCTGACTCATGATCCGTCATCATGGCTTTGATATCGTTGATACTTAGGCCATATAGATGACTGGTTAAGACCCGATTAATCATGTCATGACGATACGGATAGAGCATGGCGCTCAGTAGCGCTGCGACATCTTCTGCCATAATCGTCTCGAAGATACTGACGTCACTGGTGGTCAGGGTTGGGACGCCTAGTTTGACCAACTCGTCTTCAACCTGCTTTAAATCTTTTTTGGTACGTGCCAACACTCCAATATCACTAGGCTGAATCGGCCTATCTTTTAATGTCTGACCACTACTGAGCAAGCTAGCAATATGACGAGCGGTGATTTCATACTCATCATAATCAAGCTCACCATCTTTACCATTAGGCAGGTGCAAGATGCTCACCGGCTGAGCAGAAAGCACTTCCGTCACCAAGCTACTATCTTTTGCGTCTGAATCCCTAAACCAAGATAGTTTACTCTTGGCTTCCTCACCTTCTTTTTCTTTCCTAGCTTTCGTATGCTGGTAATAAATATCACTGCCCAACTGTGCCAGCTTGTTGTCAGCAGTCGTTGCTGTCGGCATACCAAACCAGCAGTTTAGTGCATGAATCACCCCTGCATTTGAGCGACGGTTGGTGTTGAGCGTCCAAATGGTACTTTTGTCAAACTGCCCTTTCATATAATTATAGTTGGTCACGTCACCGCCACGGAACCCATAGATCGCCTGCTTTGGGTCACCAACCAGTAGCAAAAACTCATGGCTGGATTTTTTGGTAGTGGATTGCTTGTCATTATCCGACTGTTTACGTTTACGCTTTGGCAAATAGATACTTTCGATCATAATGGCTTGCTCGCCATTGATATCTTGCGACTCATCAATTAATGCAATGGGGTAATGGTGACGTATATAACGTGCTAGCTTATCGCCTTGCCGACCTGTTAGTGCTTGGTTTAAGCGCACCATCTGCAGACTAAAGGTGGTCTCCCCTCGCTCCTCTAAAATCACTGGCAGTCTATTGCGTACCGCAAGCACGATATGACGGTTGAGGTTGGCTAAAATCAATAAAATATACTGATTTAACCTTTCGATCATATCCAAGAGCGCCATTAATGTACTAATGGTCTCTAACTCAAAAAGGGTCTGGTGCTCTTTCTCCCTATTCTTATTAAAGTTTTTAATTTTGCCATCTTCATTTGGATATCTGGCATCCTGCAAAGACGTCAATATCTTGTTTTCACGCTCATTCAAGTAGCTGCTAAATGTCAGCTGATATTGGACTACTTTTTGATGAACATCGACAAGAGCATCAAAATGATTGGTTAAATTAGAGTTTCCACGAAACCCTTGAGATTTTCTATAATCGGGGTTTAGATAGGGCTGAATATCTGCCAAATCTAACTGGGCAAACTCATCAATCAATTTCTCATACGCATCAAAATCAAATCCTTGCTCTAGTTTTATCTCATCAATCGGCGCAGAAATAAAATTCAGCGAGCGAGAAACAAAATTTTTATGATCACCTACTGCTGTCAGCTTACCTTGCTGATCCATAAGCGCATACAGTTTGGGCTGCTCATGATACAAACGGCTTTGAAACTGACGCAGCTCATCATGGATAATACTATCGGTAACCTGCTCGATACTACTGTCTTCTATAATCGCCATGCCTTGCTGATGACCGGTTTCACTACTGTACTCGGTCAGCCACTTTTGCGCCAAGCTATCGAGCGTCCCGACAAACAGCTTATCCAACGTGGTTAACACTAATGCAGTACGCCGGATCGCCTCCGCCATCGGATAGCTATACACATGATCTAATAGATAACCGACTAAATGTAGGTTAATGGGATCGTCCATAATAGCGTTTAAGCGTGCATGTTTGGCTTGCTCTTTTAACCAATCTTCACGCGCTTTTTTGACTTGCGCGCGCTTTTCTCGAGCCACCTGCTGAGCATGTTTATGGTCATGGTCAATATCTTGATTAAACTCATCAGCCTCTGTTTTAGCATTTGATTCGATACTTGAGTCGTTGCTTGTTGGCTTATCCTTGTTATTCTTGTTATCGCCCCTATCAGGCAGTACCTGCAATATATTGGGATATAAGTTATCTTTGTTCTTGGTATCTGCACTCAGGTTATTGACCCATTGTAATAGCTGATAAAACTCTACCAAACGATCATGGATACGCTGACGCATCTCGGCAGCGGCGGCTCGAGTAAAGGTGGTGGCAATGATTTGCTCTGGCGCACGCCTCGCTTCAATCAGGAGACGCAGCACAATGCCTGTCAGCGTCCACGTTTTGCCTGTACCTGCTGAGGCTTCGATAAGATGCCTTCCCGTTAATGCAACAGCAACCGCCGGTGTTACTTCTTCTTTTTCCTCAACTATAGCCCCTGAGTCACCCGAAACATCTGGATGATCGTCAGATAAATTTGGTTGTACAGTAGGTTCGATAATGTCGGTTGTGTCAGTAAAATCTGTCATATAAGCGCATACTTTTAATTATTATCTATAAAATCTAGAGGATAAAAAGAAAACTAAAAACAACTGCTATATAGTCAATCAATATTAAAAGTGGTACAAGGCAGACGAGTACAAGCACTACAGTAGTAGGCTAAACGAGTCTAACGCTGTAACACTTTAATAGTGGTTCGACTATAGCTAATTGTCTAACCCATCTAATGCGGTAAACATCGGCCTATACAGTGGTTGCGCCAAGGTGGTCAACGCTGCTGATAAGGCTCTAAAGGCATCTTGGTCACGCAGTACATATTGCCAAATAGCATGCTGAGAGCAAGTATCGTATACCGTGTCTGAGTTATAATTAGGTCTTAGCCAATCTGAGAAGTCTGCCCGTTTTGGCCAATAATTGCTATTTTCATTATCATCTGCTTGCGATTTTGAGCACTTAGCCAGATAATTGAGCGCATACTCAGGCAGTAATGTGATGGGGGTTTGACCCGATAGATTGCCAAAAATCGCCCATTTCATCAGTTCTATCACTGCATCTTCATAGACGATTGGGCTTAGCTTAAATGCGATGACATTTTTGTAGGCATCTACTTTTGAGCTGGATTTATTAAAGCGCCAAATACTCACGCCATCATTTGCTGCCACTTGCTCAGCCGTGGTGCATCTGGCTACTTGCCAGTATAGATGGGACAACCAAAACTTAAGGAGATGTTTTGGACTGGCAGAATTAGGCAGTATATTTAACCATTGCTTAGGTGATTGCTCGGCATAGGTCATGCCTGCCTGAATATGAGCGTTTTTATCATCGTTATCTGATGATACTGATATTGGTGATAGCCTTGGCGTTAACAGCGGCACTAGGCCTTTTATTTTGATAGATTTGGGTAGGATTTTTAGCCATGCGTCTGTGTCTATTTGACTGTTTGCGTCGCTATTTACACGATTAAGTATAGCTGCCAGCTCTATCTGAACGGGGTGCTCTGCGGTGGGTGTCAGTAAATGCAAAGCTGGCATGTCCTCTGTTCTACCTGCATTAGGTACGACACATTCACCAAAACCATTAGTGATCAACTGCTCTTCAAACTCTAGGCACTGCTGCTGTAATTGTTGTTGCTGATTGGGCAACGTGGTTTGGCGTGCTACCCCTGCTGGTATGATTTTTTGATACATCAACGTTGAGCTATCTTGCTGGACCGTATTGTCAGTACGCTTATCGGCGGCCAGCCCTTTAATCAAATGATCTTTAATCTGATAAGTTGTCAGGTGATCCAAAAACAATGGCTCTTGATGCGTCATCGCTTCCTCACCTTGTACCACATGCACTTTTTGAGACCGTAAAAACGCTTTGGCAGGATGGCGCACTTGATACACCAGCATACCCTCAATATCTATCTCGCCAATATTAAATACGGTATCACGCACCATTCGGGTGAGCGCCTGAGTCCTATCGTTCATATCATTAGCAGCAGTAGTATCGAGTCCCAGCATATTGGCTAATGTAGACACGATTTGATGATTTATGTTCCCCAGTCCACCCAAGCGATGACCCAGCATTTGAGCAATGGCTTCGTACTGTGTTTTTGTGGGTAAGTCAATCAGTTGTGGAAGCTCGCTAGCTCTTCTTTTCTGTAGTGTCTCAAAAACAGCCTGCCATAGCGGCGCCGGAGGAAATTGTTTTTTCTGAGCCAGCTTGGTTTTGCGCATGGCTTTATTTAGCAACCTATCTAGCTCATCGGCTACAGCAGTATCAGGGTTACTATCGCTAACATCATCAGACGTATTGCTAGGATCAACATTGATATTGGACGTATCAGCCTTTTGCTCAGAAGCTCCTTCAATATCTGCTTCAAACAAGCTCTTGTGAAAAGGTAGTGCTGGATGCTCAGTGACCAGCCATTGCTTTATGAGCTTTGGTAAATAACGCTTAAGGCTTTCTGCCGTTGAATCAATACTTTCAGGCAAAGTATCAAGCGAGTTGACCTGCCACTGCACCTCACCTTGCAAAAACTGTAATAATTCACTCACAGGATTCGCTGGCAGATGCTCGTGAGTGTCAGTCAAGCTTTGACCATTGTAGAATATCCAGCATGCACTACGCGCACATAGTAGCGCATCCAAAAATGCCCCATTATCATCGTCCTCGCTGACTCTATCACCGCGCCGTGAATTGGTCGCTTTCATCAAATCATATCGGTTGTCTCGGTCGCGTCCAGGAAACTCAGAGAGATCCATATTGAGCATGACCACCAGCTCAAAAGGGACGTTCCGTAGTGCACCAAATCGACCAAAAGTAATCACGCCTGTCGGCTCAGCACTGACTTGCTGGCTTTCAAGCTCAGCTTCGATACTGTCTAGCATAAAGCTCAGCTTGAGCGGTAATTGCTCGACCCCTGCCAGCCTTTGCTCCACCTCTACCCTACTGCTATCACCACTAGAATATTGTCTATAATGACGATTGGCACGTAAGCTTGATTTAAAGCCATTCATCGCATTATAAATAGCGCGCATCGTACGCGTTTGATCGACATCGCCAAAGTATCGATGAATCACTTGGGTCTCAATCTGATCTAGCCAATCTTCCGCTTTCATTTTTTGTGTATGGTCATCACGTCGTGCCACCAGACCAGTATAAATACGGCAAAGCGCTTCTACAATCATGGCGTCATTTAGACTCACTTGCGCGAGTGGTAAGCTCATCTCAGGTACAGCTGTACTTGGCCATTCATCTTCATGCAAAGGGTATAAACAATCACTCAGACCCGCCTCTGGCATAATTAATCCCAAAGTCAGTCTGTCTAACGCTTGTGCGAAGCTAAAGCGATAATCATAGTCGTTGACGTCTAGGGTCTGCTTTAGATGCAGCTCATCAAACCCGCGGATAAATCCAGCTTCCACCAACAAATCACAACCACGGCTCATTTGCTCATGGGTCAACCCAAAACTCTCAAATAAGGGTGGCAGCATCAGCCAGTCCAACACCTCAGCCGCTTCAAAACGAGCGCTATGACTGCCAAGCAGCTTATAAAACCCAATAATCGCTTCCCATAACTGGCGAATATCAGCATCGACAACACCAGTCACCTTCGCAGGCAAGGTCAGGCCATCTTGTCCCCTACCATTGACGAAAATAGAGCTAATTAGCGCATGATGACGCTCAACATCAGGTAGCAACACCACAATGTCTGATATATGGCGTTTTTTCTCACCAGATTTGATGGGCTCATTGAGCCAGCGTCCAATCATAATGCGCAGTACTTCAAGTTGGCGCTGTAAATTATGACAAGAATGAATGCTTAGGCTATTATCTTGAGAAGAGATAGCCCAAAAACGGTCTTTTTCAAAGCGCTTATTCTCTAGTACCTCATCGTCGTACCATGACGTTTCTTGCTCAAAGTCCAATGCTATCTGATTGCTAACAGCTTCTGAAACTTTTGCGGCTGTTGCTTGTTGGGTTGATTGCTCGTCAAGCATCAACACATCGTTTTGCAAACGGTGCAATAAACTTGGGCCGTTTTCTACTGCTTGCAACCTATCATCATCACTGTTACTGGCACTGCCATCGATGACGCTACCAGTTTCATCATCAAACCTATCACTAAAGTTATCTTGCCACTCCACCAGCGCCTCTTGGTATTGCTCATTACCTGACAAATTGGCCAACATGGCAAAAGTATCACGAGACTGCTTGCCTAAACGCGACAGCAAACTGTGCCCGTAATCACGTAAAAACACGCTTTGGGGATTAATAATCTGCTGACGCTGTAGCCACGCTTTATCAACAATATCTGCCCAAAATAACTTTGAGGGATTGTAGTGTAGTAACGTGATGTCCATATATTTTGACAAGCGCTGCAAAAAATCAAGCTCAGTCTGTGGCAATTGCTGAATGGTAAAAATACGCAATACTTTGGGCAACTGCTCACGTTCATTTGCTTTGTTATCTTTTAAGGCTGACCAAAAAGTATTCTCAATGGCCACGCGGTGCTGATGTACATCCGCAAATAGATGCGACCACAAAAAGCGCTGCGCAATCTCAAGCTCTACATAGTGCGCCACTAACCATTCAGGCGTACCGCGTGCATACTGATCAAACCGTAGGGACAACGCATCTTTATCTGCGATCAGCTTGTCTACATCAAGTGGCTTGTTATCCGACCATAGCGCCAGCCAGTCCTCACGATGAGTCAAGTAACGGTTAAACACCCTTGCCAAGTCACTTGCCAGCTGCCAAATGCGCGCGTCTTGTTGCGCCTTATCTTGCTCGACCCCTTCTTGCGGCTCGTCAATCAAAGATGCCAACAATGGGTTCACAGGATGCGTGTCATCATTGACAATCAACGCTTGATAGTAAGTTAGGTAGCCGAACAGGCGCCACTGCATCACCGTTGGCGACAGCACGGCAACTTCAGGTACATTCAAGGTTGCTGCTTCAGGATTAACCTCTAACAAATAGGCATTATGGCGAGTTAGCACATCCTGCATGAGTGTCCACTGATACTGACCCCAAAATTTGGTACGTACCAATGTACTGATACCAGCACGGCTAGCAATGGTTTTATCCAACCAGTCGCCCAATACCATTGACGGTACAATAACAATAAAAGGTTCAAAAATGTTCTGACTCTTTGACTGATATTGCACCAGTAGCTGGTCAACGAGATTTTCGGTACGATGTGACTGAATGATAGTAAACATAGACAATAATCTGATTAGAATAAGCGTAAGCGTAAGCGCTGAGGGCTACTGTTGGTTACAGCTAACCTGTCAATCACTACGCTTGTAATAAAAGTGCCACAGAAAGTAGCAATGAAGCCTGAATTGATACTCATCAATACATCTTTGGCAGTCGTCACTGTAATGCATTTCTGCTAGCATTATATGATGTACAATACGCTTTTATAAGCCACGTATATGCTCTGTCAGTGTGCCACTGATATTCGATGTTTACCAGTATAGATATCAGCATTATACTATCTTGCGACATCTAATGTCGTTTTGTGGCACTGCTTATAATTATGATAATAAAATATACATTGCCGCTCTTTTAAGTTATTTTCTATACCTTATCTAGACCTAATATCCATTATCACGAGATGATTTAACATTATGCCTTTGCGTCCTATTGATGCCGTCTTTGTTCATCCGAAACAACGTTTATACGTTGTTTACTATCGTGGTGAGCTATGGCAATTACCGCGTATGAAAATCGATGATAAATCATGGCAAAACAGACGTCCTTATACTGACGATAGTAGCTCCCTTTATCTGAGCATTCACCAAGCCATCAGCGATCCTGTATTGGCACAAAAATTACGTACATTAGATTTGCCTATTGCAGTGCGTGGTAGCACCTTATCGCGTTTTGAAGCGTGGTGGGAGGCGCATGGGTTTAAATGGCTAAAAGACAAGCTTATGATCGGTCAGTCGCCATTGGCTGCACATCAAGCGACAGCTTATACAAAAGCGATTGATAGCCAGCCTGCATCGCCCGGTCATAACCGTACTGAGAATAAAACCCCAGCGTCTATGTCTTCTTTTGTGAATACAGATGTGTTTGCAGAGATGCTGACTGAGTTAACCAATGAAGTACTCGATCAAAAGCTTTGACGCAAGCCATATATCACCTATAGTGTCTTATGTAAATTTTGAACTGAATCCATTAATAAAAGAGCGGTAATATATGAAAGACTACAAGCTGCTACTGGCTGGGCTAATTTTATTGCTGCTAGCAATTTTTATCGCTCTGATTGCATGGTTGTGGACCCACAATCGTAAAAGTATAGATCCGCTACCTATCATGGCAAGTGAGAATGAATCTGCCGCTGCCAAAGGCGATGAGACTGCCAAAACTGTGCCTGATAGCATCCTGTATGTCCGTGCAGCAAAAAGCCTGCAAGTGCCATTGGACGATATCATTGTCAGTTTTGAATCTCGTTATCCTCATATTCAAGTGTTAGCAAGCTATGTGGCACCAAACACACTTTTAACCTTATTAGATAATGATATCAATGCTAACAATGACAGCGACGCCGCTTTTAATACAGACATCATTATCGCAAATGATAGGCTATCGGCAGAACGTCTCGCGCAACTACAAGCAAAGCTGACAGCGTCTCAACACCAAGATAACCAGAGTAAGGCAAACGCCAATACAGTTATTACAGAGGATGAAACCGATAGCGAAAATACTGATAGTGAAAATGCTAATAGTGAACAGGCAGCTACCGAGAACGATAATAAAGAGGCACGTACACTAACCTCCTTTAATTATGCCTTGAAAGATAAGCAAGAACTCGAAGGCGTTATTTTGACAGACCGTACGGTTGCCGTTAGTTTTCGCAACTTCTTACTCTCAAGTACGGGCCAAGGTATTTTAGAGAAATACGATTATTATAATATTAATGGTTATGAGAATAGCGTAAACGACTTGTTTCAACCAACATCACGGGCAAAAAAAGCATCAGGCGATAATCCAGTAGATGTCGCTGATGCTCTTAGCAATGGAGATAAATGACAAATTGCCTCTATTTGTCTTTTGTTGATTGCTTTTATGACTGCTTTTTCCTACAATGTCACCCCATAATGCGCCTATAGCTCAACAGGATAGAGCAGTTGCCTCCTAAGCGATCGATCGGGGTTCGAGTCCCTGTGGGCGCACCACATGAATATACTAAAATACCCCTTAACGCCCCTCCAACAAGGCTTTTAGGGGTTTTTTATTGTCCAAACCTTGCTTTATATACCCATAATTACCCCCTGCTTACTGTAAAAATGGTAAAAAACTGTCAAGCCCCTTACCAATACTCAAGTCGATAAGGCTAAGCCTTTGGATAAACCCTATACCTTAAACGATGGCGGTGGTCTTTATTTACATATCAGTAAGGCCGGCACAAAAGCATGGCGCATTGACTATACGACACCTATCACAAGAAAGCGTGTCACAGTAACACTAGGTCAATACCCAGAGATCACTTTAGCAACTGCAAGACAGATGCGGACTGATATTAAGTATCATCTTGCTAACGGTGATGATCCACGCGATATCAAAAGAGATGAAGAGCGCAAGCAATTGCTTGAGTCTAAAAATACATTCGCTATGGTTGCTGAAGAGTACATGAGCCGCAAGACTCATATCGCCCCCCTCTACTATCAAAAATAACTATAGGCAGATGAAACGGCTAAATGCATACCTTGGCACCATGCCTATAACTGATATCAAGCCAATGGATGTATTAGAAGTTTGCAGATCAGCTGAGGCGTAAGGATATATTGAGACAGCGGTAAAGATGCGCTTAAAAGTTTATTATGAGCTATGCTGAAGAAACCGTAGAGATAAACCTGGTAAACTAAGCGTATTAACCGGAGTTTATCATGACCAAGAAAGTAAGAACCTACAGTGACGAATTTAAAGCCGAAGCTGTTAAAAAGATAGCAGACAACAACGGCAATATCTCAGCCACTGCAAAGCAGCTCGGCATCGCCATGCAGACCTTAACTAATTGGCATAATAAAGCTAATAAAGGCAAGCTAATCGGTACTAAAGAATATGATCCTGAGCTTATGGCTATACTAGAAGAGAATAAACGTCTTAAACGTGATCTCAAAGTTGCTCAAGAAGAGCGAGACATTCTAAATGAGAAGGGATAAAGCGAAGCACCGCTTCGCCCTGACGCAAGATGAGAGCTATGCTCGAATGAGGCGACGGCGTACTTCGCCAATGAGGAACGTTAAGAAACAGTCTGGGAGACTGTTTTAGTGACGCAAGGCGAAGGGCTATGTCCGCAGTGACAGCTAGTCAAGTACGCCTTTATCAAAGACAACCAACAAGTCTTTAGCATTAGTAGCATGTGCCGCGTACTACAGGTTAAACCCTCAAGCTACTATGACTGGCTGGGTCGTCATATCAGCTGTCAGCAGGTACATCGCAATCAGTGCGAGTTACTGGTTAAAGCCGCTCAATGTGTAAAGGTTCAAACAGCGATATCAATACCCTTTATTCCAGCTCATCAATCAACTGCTTCATTTCATCAATTTCACGCTTTTGTGCTTTTATAATATCGTCAGCAAGCTGCTGCACACGCGGATCTTCAATATCAGCACGACTACTGGTGAGAATAGCAATCGAGTGATGCGGTATCATGGCCTGCATCCAATCGACTTGATTAACCGTTGCTTGCGATCTCACGCCCCAAATGCCGACAGCAAACATCAATACGCTCAGACCGTAAATCATCAAGTTAATCTTGGTCTTCTTATACATATTAGTCATAAATGCCAACATGACGACTGCCATACCGGCACCCATGTAGAGCGCCATATAAGCCCTGGTTTCACTAAAGTAAATGTGATCCCACTGGTAGGTATTGAAGTACATCATGATATACATCACAATCGTAGACGTCACAATCATCAGAGTGAACTTTACATAAGGGTTCATGCCCTGTTGATGATTCATGTTGTTTTGATCTGAAGCATTCATAGTATATCTCCTATTATTTTAATAATATTAAAACCAGAATTTAACCCCCGTTGTCAAACTACTGCTATCAACCGGTTCATTATGTTGACGTCGTTGACCACGAGCCTTGCCAAGCGCTGTCTCATAACTCATACCGATGTAAGGCGCGAGTTGGCGACTGAATGTCTCATAAGTAAGCCTGACCTCAGTTTCCATCTCATTAAAGCCCTTGGTAATGTCATTATCATGGTCATCTTTACTAAAGGCAGTCAACCCCACCTCCGGTATAACTACCCAATGCTGATCCAAACGCTACTCGTATTCTGCGCCCAAATCAAGACGAATCTGACCATCGGTATATAAGTACGCCCTAGCGTCCGTTTCGATAAAATATGGCGCGGTACCGACAATACCTGCCATCACTGCAGATTTGTCGTTTTCAGTATCGTAAGCGACACCGGCCTCACCGTTCCAAAAGATACTCAGTGGTTTCCAATAAGCGAGCGAGCTCAAGCTATCGATTTCTTTATCATCTTTGGTCTGAGCACTACCTTCGGTACGTAGCCTTATACGATTACTATCCGTACCGTACCAACCCGTCGCTTCGAAGTTGATTTGATCGTCATCAAACTGATAGCCCAAGTCGTCTACTGACACTCCCCATAACGGCATGCTGCCCATCATCATTGGCTTACCATACTGCCCGTAGGGAACCCCATTTGAATAGTCTGGACTACGAGCATCGGCTGGTGGTTCACCACCCTGCATGCCAGACATGTTCATACTGCTATGATCCATGCCAGACATATCCATACTGCTGTGATCCATGCCAGACATGTCCATACCGCTGTGATCCATACCAGACATATCCATACCGCTGTGATCCATATCAGACATGTCCATACCGCTGTGATCCATATCAGACATGTCCATACCGCTGTGATCCATATCAGACATGTCCATACCGCTGTGATCCATGCTCGGCATCTCAGCAGCATTTGCTAACGGTGACATTAATAACATCAAAGACGACATGCCAATAAACGGTAGACCTACTTTATATATTCTCATAATAAGGCTCATATTCGAAGGTTTATTAAACAACGGCAACTTCTCTGAACATGCCGGCTTCCATGTGATAAAGCAGATGGCAATGCCAAGCCCATCGTCCAACTTCACCCGTCACATCAAAGCTAATCTTTTGCGCTGGTTGAACCACAATCGTGTGTTTACGTACCTGAAAGTCTCCGGATGGCGTTCGTAAGTCACTCCACATTCCATGCAAATGCATAGGATGATTCATCATCGTATCATTCACTAAAGTAATGCGTACACGCTCATTAGGCTTAATATTTACAGGCGTTGCATCTTTAAACATAACCCCATCTAATGCCCAGATATAACGCTCCATGTTACCCGTTAAATGTAGCTCGATCTCTCGGGTAGGCTTGCGCTGCTCCGCAAATATTGCCTCATCGACAGAGCGCAGCTGACTGTAATTCAAAACCTCTCTGTCAATATTACGCAGGTTGATACCTGGGTCATCAAGGTTCATACGTGGACTGTCGACACGCATATCAGATTTAAAGTCATATTCGGTCTTGGCATGCTTTGCTTTGTAGCCTTTGTCACCCATCGCACCCATCATATCAGCCATGGTCAGCCATTCAACCTTGTCCATCGCAGGTATCGCAGGACGAGCGCCTTTCTTGGTCGCAAGCGTGGTCGCGACATAGCCTGAACGATCGATATTTTGGGCAAATATCGTATGTGCATCTTGAGTAGGCGTGACGATGACATCATAGGTCTCAGCCACGCCAATGCGGAAATCATCAATTGCAACGGGTGCGACATCAATACCATCGGTTGCCACTACAGTCATTTTGAGACCTGGTATGCGCACATCAAAGATGGTTTGTGCTGAGGCATTGATAAAGCGCAGTTTAACAGGCTGTCCTGCTTTCACTAACTGCGTCCAATTGGCGGCTGTCGTCTTACCATTCATCAGGTACGTAAAGGTCTTTTCACCAGATAGATCGGTAAAATCTGTGGGCATCATGCGCATCTGATTCCACATTTTGCGCTTATCATAAGCCGCTTCTAGGTCTGTAGCTGCAATATCAGACAATAGCTTCTTAAAATCTGGTAAATGATAATTGTCAAAATCTGCACGTTGTTTTAATAGCTTGAGTAAATTATGTGGGTCACGGTGTGTCCAATCACTTAATAAGATAACATGGTCTTCTGCGACTGGGTGACGCTCACGGCCTTTTGGCTCAATGACAATAGCACCACGCATACCAGTTTGTTCTTGAAAGCCACTGTGTGAGTGATACCAATAGGTGCCTGATTGTTTAAGTTTGAATTTATAAGTAAAGGTACTGTTCGCGGGAATACCATCGAAGCTGATGCCTGGTACGCCATCCATCTCAAAAGGTACGAGCAGACCATGCCAGTGAATAGAGGTCGACTCATTCATCTGATTATGGACACGGATGGTGACAGTCTCGCCCTCTTGCATCTTTAGCGTTGGCGCTGGTAGCGAGTCATTAATCAGTGTCGCTATACTCGACTTGCCATTGACGGTAATCGGCTTTTTACTGACATAAAGGTCAAACTCATTACCGGTTAAGATGGGTACGATATGGTCGGCTTTGTCACTATTGACGGCGACGTTTTGTTGACCTTTACCGAGCGCACTATTGGCAATAGACGGCAGTGTGGACAACATGGATGCCCCTAACAAGGTAGAAGATCCTGTCAAAAAACGCCTGCGGTTAAGCATAGTTTTATTCATAATTATTCACCTGATTTATATCCATAAAGTGAGAGTTGAGTCTATATTTATCAGCGAAGTCTATGCCTTTGGCCGCTTATTAATAGAGCTTTATAAGCTATTTAAACGATAACCAAGCTAGATTTGCTGCTGCGGTGTGTCAATAGTTGCATAAATAGCTGTTGAGCCATCTTTGTTAAGCTGCATCACTTTATAGGGCATAAATTTATCTTGGTATTCCATACCTGGGCTACCGACTGGCATGCTCGGTACAGCAAGTCCGATCGCATCACTTGGCGGGTTTTTTAGGAACTGCGCCATATACTTAGCAGGCACATGACCTTCGAAAACGTAGCCATCAGTAGTGACGGTGGTATGGCATGAGCGCATTTGCTGGGGTACGCTATAACGGTCTTTAAATAACGATACATCTTCAACATTTTGAGCAGTTGCATTTAAGCCATAGCCTTCAGCATGACTAACCCACTCTTTGCAACAACCACAATTGGCATCTTTATAAACAGTGGCTGAAACATTGTGCAAAACCGCTGATTGAGTGTTTGAATGAACGTTAGCGGGTGCTGTTTTGCTTTCTAGCTTCACCTCTGATGTACTTTGCGTAGCACTGGCTGATTCATTTGCAGGCTTTGATTCAGCTGCAATATTAGGCTGACTGCAAGCAGCTATCGTTAATGATAATGGTAAAACAGCCATTTTTGTAAGTATATGACTTGATATAAGACTATTTGTATTTATATATCTATTGATATAGCCTCTCATAAAATCACTCCTAAGCGCCTATCTAGCGATCAATCTATAAGCATTGAAGCCGTAATATTGACCAAGTTATACCGATAAATTTTAAAACTTAAATCATAAGAACAGCACTATGCAGCACTGTATACTCACGAATACTCAATGCTGCATATCAGACTCATTACCTGACATGCCCATATCACTATCAAACGACATATTTAGCGTTTCATCATCTAGCCGAGTCGTTAACATCGTGTACTGGTTTTTGTTCAAATCCGGTAGCGATCTGATAAAAGCCATCATTGCCCACATCCTATCATCATCATGAGAAGCACCCCATGCGGGCATACCTGATGCCATAATGCCGTGTTTTATTGCCCAAAAACCTTTTTTGGCACCGTCTTCACTTTGGTATCGTTTAACGACATCTGCGTCAGTAAAATTTGGTGGTTGTGGATACAGTCCTTTACTCAGGTCTGTACCCGCGACTCCCGGCGACAAGTGACAACCAGCACACATCTCTTTGTAATCTGCGCCACCTGAACTGATCATTTCTGCCTTTTGTAAGTCTGGCACCAAAATATCTTTACTGGCATGTTCAATTGAACGACTACGTGCTGTCTCTAAAAAGTTATAGACTAAGGGGCTATGGGCTTGATCAGCACCGATATTTATCACGCCGCTAGTTATTACAATAAAAATACCTATCATGATGATACAGACGGTAAAAAGTATTCCTAGTAAAAACTTCATAGGTCTGTCCTAAAAATCCATTTTTATTCATATCCGCTTATTGCTCGACCACCTTGTCCAACAACATCAACACGCTATAAACATCTTTAAGAATCATTTTTGCTAGGGATACAATGTTTTTGGTACATCTGCTTCATTTTGCTCATATTGGTCATCATAGCTTTCATGGCCGGATCGTTCATATCCATTTTGCTATGATCCATTTCCTTCATCATTTGCATGTGCTTTGCTATTTTTTCGCAATTCATTTGGTCTTTTTCGGCATGCATTTTTGGATCGTGTGCCAGTGCAGAGGTTGAAACGACCAAGGCTACAGCAGCTGCTACGATTGATTGAGACAGTGGCATTGATTTAAAAAGTGACATAACTCATCCTTGATTGGCTATGAAGTCAGTAGGACTTCAGAATATTAAGTTGCCTTAGAGCATACTGTAGCGATTCTGACAGAGACATGACGACAACATTACAATTCTGTCATCTTGGAAATTTAGATATCTAAAAAGCATTATGCTTTACTATAGTCAATCCCACTTAAAAATGTTATAAACTAATTATCAAACCCAATTGTTATTATAAAGACCATGACTTACTCACTAGATTTTCGCAAACAAGTGCTAAAAAGCTTAGACGAGGGTA
>Ga0208182_1000166_pt1 | contig 58476 bp, 65 predicted proteins | sample MalvireepMed_906_FD_184248 | JGI IMG/M metagenome (GOLD analysis project Ga0208182, IMG submission 184248) | Marine viral communities from the Global Malaspina Expedition - Malaspina viral metaG DeepMed_906 (SPAdes) (version 2) | ecosystem: Environmental > Aquatic > Marine > Oceanic | place...
ATTGGCAATGCTCGTACTAGAGCAGGAGAGTATGTAGCTGAAGATATTAATAATGTATGGGAAGGTGTAGGTAGTCAGCTATCAGATATAAGATATAGTGCTGGAGAATCATATGAGCAATTAACAGGAGATATTAATAAGCTAACTAAAGCTGGCAAGGGTCTATCTACTGGTGCAGGGGCATCTGTTATTGCAGACGCTCAAACAAACTTGCAAGACAACCTAACACGTAGTACTGATAAGCTAGTAGCAGGGGCCGATAATCAAATAAGTCAGATAAGTAGGGCCCATACATCAGAGATGGAGGATATTGGCTTTCAGATAAAAGATATGAATGATCAAATAGCAGAACTCGAAAAGAGTGATAAATGGTATGAAAACCTTATATAGAGGATAGGATAATGGCAGCTAACGAAATATTGCAAGCACTGAATATGATGCTTGATAGGAAGGAGAGGCGTGAGGATAGAGAGGCAGCTAAATCCTTAGCTCTACTTAGTATGAGCTTACAAGAAGAATCTAGAAAGACAGATAGAGCTCAAGATGTAATGCTAAAAGAGTACTACAGCAAGCAAGAAGAAGTTGCTGCATATGAGAAAATGTATGATGAATACTCTAATCTATCACCTCAAGATATATCTCCAGGTGGTAAAGATCTGGTAAGCATTGTCAATGACCAGAATGAAATAGATATGGGTCAGATTAATGAAAGTATCTTAAAACTTAATGAGTACAAGTCAGAACTAAGTGCAGGCTTACAAAATATTAGCAAGCAACAATCAGACTTTAAGCAGTATGAGTCTACATATTGGGGTGAGAATAAAATGCTACAACCACATGAATATGAGCAAATGAAAGAGTTTGCTTTAAAGAGTATAGATGATGGTGGATTGGGTTATAGCAATACTGCAGGTTTTGATAGGGCTTATGAAGCTATTCCAGGCTCAACAAGGGAGGCTCAGGCAATAACGATGTCAGATAATATATCTAAAAGCCTTAAAGAGACAAGTGCAGATAAACTTTCAATTATCAAGGGAGCTCTTACAAAAACTGAGGATAACGATCCTATGAAAACCCTTACATATGTACATAACAAAAAGACATATAAACCATCAGAAGCTATAGTCAATGAGCTGGTTAATATTGCTAGTCAGGTCACTACCCCTGAAGAGTTTATGGATGCTATCTATCAGGCAGAGCAGGTAGGGGTAGGTAATCCAATGTTAGACTTCTTAAGGACAAATAAAAGACTTGCAAAAGCATTTAGCACAATGGAAGATAATGTGTTAAGTCTGAATGCCCTTTCAGATGAGCTGGCTGGTATATTACCAGAAGAAAAGGTATCAGAGATGGCAGAATTTGCATCCTCTGTAGAAGGGATAACAGACACTGATTTGCTATTCCAGATGTTTGAGGAATCTGCACAAGGCAAAACACAAAAAGAGTACCAAGACTATTTTGCAGTCCTTGAAACTGAACTTGGACAAGACCTTGGTGAGGCGTATGACCTTTATAGTAATCCAGAAACAGGAGAAGATGTAGATAGAGGCCCAGAGGGGATAGCAAGAGTACCAATAGTCAAGGCCTTAAGTGGACTAGCTTCTACAGCACAACATGGGCTTATAGGAGGTACCGCAGAGGCGCTTAATGTTTTATATGGTCCCATGAATTACTTATCCCATTGGCTTACAGGTTACAATCCAGGCTTTAGTGGGCACCAGACTATGAGTGGTCTTGGTTTTGATTTTTACTTTGATGATCTAGAATCTGAAGGCTTTTTTAATAGTTCAGCTTTTGATGAAGCTATATCTCATCCAGGTGGTCTAGGAAGGGGTCGGAGTGAGTGGGATGATGAAGCCGTTAGAAGTCTAGATTTATTTTCCCCCCATGACGATATACCAGAATGGTATAGGAGTACCGAATAATGCCACTATCAAAAAAAGCACTATTACAAATACAGCAAGGCAACAAGCCACTTAATACCTATTCACCTAGTCATCTCTATGATGACCTATCTGGAGCTTTAGAGCCTCACGATTCTGGCAATATGTTAGACTTTGTAGGTTCAGCTTTATGGGGAGTTACATCAGGTTTAACATGGGGAGTATCTGAACTGGCTGTTCCATCTAAGCCTTGGGAAGAGATGAATACAGCAGAAAGATCTGGTTGGATACTTGGTGAGGGTGTATCATTGTTTGCTCCATTGGGTCCATTTGGACTTATGGCTAAAGGTTCTAGGGCTGCTGTTAAAGGAACTAATAAGTTTATAAAAGAAGGTGCAGAAAGTGCAGTTAAAGCAGGTATAAAGAATGTTGACAATCTATCAAAAGCCCAAGCTAGAAAGGTTGCATTAGCCCTTAAGAAGGGTGTCTCTGTAGAAGATGATCTAGTCAAAGCATTAAATAAAGCAGCAGAGTCAGACATAGGACTGAGATGGCTTAAAGACTTACAGTCAACAGGTAAATTTGCTCTTGATGCAAGTGACAATCTTGTAGCTTCTAGTATGTTTGCTGTTAAGAAAGCTTTTAAGAAAGCTGGAGTAAGAATTAGACCAGACTCAGCAGAAAGAATTTCTAGAGAGTTTGTAGATCATTTACAACAAGGCAACTATGTTAATGATATAGCTGAATGGGTTACAAGGGGATTAGCTGGAAGGATACCAGATACTGCTAAAGGATTTTTATCTAAGTATTTAGGTATGGCTACACAGGATATGTATATGATGGGCTTACATGGACTTATATCTGGCAAGATGAAATCTATTGCTAATGGAGAAGACTTTGATATAGGTGGATCATTAAGCCATGCAGCACTTATGTCACTTGGCTTCCCACTTATAAGAATGATTCCACTTGGTGGTAAAATGAAGTTAACTCAAGGTATTAAAGCTTATAGGGACTCTTTCAATAAAGTAGACTATAATAAGATACGTGCAAAGCATGGAGATGATGTAGTTAAGAACCTTGCAAGAGTCATGCTAAAGGGTAGAAGAATGGACCTTATCAATAAAAGTATGATAGCTGAGTCATCATGGAAGGTCGGTGGCAAGCAATATACTAATGGTGCAGCTGTCTTAGATGATCTACATAATATGACTGGTAAACATACTGTGGAGTTTCTTGACAAAGCGAGAGTCTCAGTTAATAATATGCTTAAGTCTAAATGGGGTAAGGAGTTTTTACTGGATGTAGCAGGATCTATTCCAAGAATGGGTGTGGGTATAGCAGCTATGAATCCTTGGGTACTGAATAAAGATGCTTGGGGCTCTATGGAAGGTCCAGAATTGGCCTCTCACTTATTTATGTCAGCTCTTATGACTAGAGGTAGGGGAGCTTGGGGACATACTGAGCAACGTGCAAAATTTGCTGACTTTACTCCATATCATGAAGTGCTTAATATACTTGGTGTAGACCATAGTAATGTAAAAGAGAAGATAGCCTTTCATGATGGTATGAACCCCTTAGAAGGTGCTGGTTTAGCGCTCTCAACAGATACTACAGCAGACCAGATACATCAAATATTCACAAAGAGAATTGGAGAGTCCGGTGTAAAACCTAAAGGCCAAGAGTATAATGAGTCTGACCATGCACTTGCTAAGCAGATGTCTATGATACATGATATTATAAACAGATCTAAGGATGAATCTGCCAGGGAGACTCGAGTTGAGTACTTAAGCAAAGAAACATTAAACGAGATTGTTGCAGACCTAAAATCTATTAAGTTTGAAGATGGCACTACTATTGGAGAGATAGGCTATGAAGCTTCATTGGTAAAACTTACTACTGGACCAGCTAAGCAAGCCTTAGGACACTATAAACAGATCATGAGAAACTTACATTCAGAAGGGTTTGGAGATTTTGTTAGTATAGATGAGGCTGGAAATATTACTGGAAGACTTGTAAAGTCCAACAACTATGGCACTCCTATGAAGGACGTTGACACTTATAACGAGATATTGATGGCTTTAAATAAAATAGGGGAAGCTAAGATAATCGATGGAGAGTCAAGACATAGCTATGAAATGCTTATCAAAAATTCTGGTATTGAAGAAGGCCAGTTCAATGAAAGGGTGAGAAAAATCATAGATGATGGTATGGATGTTCTTGGTAGGGAGTTCAATGACCATGGGATAAAGAGACATCCTATAGATGAGAACCCATTATGGGATTTTATCTCGCAGGCTAAGACTGTTGAAGCGTCTGAGAGAATATATAACATGATTGTAGGAACTCCAAAAGGAAGCAAGGAAAAGTCTGACAAACATCTCTTAGCTGCTCTAGATGCTGTCTTTATGGTAAGAGGATCTGAAAAATATTCTGCAAACATCTCAGACTATTTTAAGACCATTAAAGGATATCACTCAAGGGAGGATGGTAAGAAGCTTACTGAAGAACAGAAAGAGGCTAACAATAATATAGAAGTACAACTTGAAGGATTGAGAACTCTTTTCAACCTTAGGAAGAAGGCTCTAAAGGGACCAACACATAAGGAACCCATTGGAGAGGTTGACCAATCGGTATTAACAGAAGTTCATGATAAATGGATGGAGATCTATAAAACTATGCCAGCTGATTGGAGAGCAAACTGGAGTGAGAATATCAGCGAAATGATGATAACAAGAATGCTGCGTGCACAGGGTGTAGATAGAAGGGCTAGACCTTTAATTGAGTATGGTATAGAAAATAAGCTCATATGGCAGGGTGTAGATGGGAATTTAAGTATGACATCTAAGAAGGCTATGATACAAGACCTAAGAGACACAAAAGAAGCATCTGAGGCTGAAATAAAGAAATATAGGAAAGCATTTACAAAGATAGAGAAAGTCCTCAAGGATGTTGTTACATTTGTAGATGTTGTTCCCACTGAAAGTAATGTAGCAGGTGTAGAAACAGTGGATAGAAGCTTATACTTGAAGGCAGCTAAACTATTATCTAACGAAACCTTTTCTGATATTGTAACAAGAGTAGGGCCAACACTAGACAAGATTGCCAGATTAGATGCTGGTATGAGAAAAAAGGTTCACCAGACACAGTCTAAGTTGAACAATCTTTTAGTTGCTCTGGATCCAGATAGGACTACAAAGGCTCCGAAAGACCCTATTAAAGATATAGATGAGATTATAACTACCTTAGATAAGATGGTGGATAGGCAAAAGCTTGATAAAGAGTCAATGCCAGAATCAGCCAAAATAATTGACACTCTTATTATAGAACTGAACAACCTAAAAAGATCTGTTGATAGGCAGACTGGTAAGTATTCTTTTAATGTACAAGGTATGACTAAGGCTCGAAGAGAGGAATTGGCAAAAGAGGCTAAAGATTCAGAGTTCTCAGCTTATGAGATTATGGTAGACCCTATTCAACGTACTATTGAAAAAATAGCACAAAAGGAATATGATGGTATAGATAAGCTGAACTCCCTTATGATTAGACTTCAGAATGTTGGAACACAAGGACTTCCAGGCTTAGGACTTAGTAAAGAGAATACTGCCAGGATAGCAGAAGCGATTGCTGCAGAGTGGCAAGGTAAATATTCTGAGTTGAAAAATAAAGGCCTAATGCCTATATCAAAACTTATCGAATACGTTAATAAGGAAGGCTCTTTTGGTGATGCAGCTAACCTTATAGAAGGTTTTATAGGTCGGGTTAATAAAGCTGTATTAATGGAGAAGAGTAACCCATTAAACAATGATGCTGTAAGATATGCAGAAGCTTTAGAGAAACGAAATAATATACATGAGAGACATAGATCTATAAAAGAGATCCTAGAGGAATATGAACTTGTAGATAAAGATAACAATATAGATGAGACTTTCAAGGATGGTATTGTTAATGCACCCAATATTACAGCCTTACACAAGGTGTTAAAAGATAACATTAGATCCAAGATATACGCTGATGACTCCCTTAAACCTACCCAAAAAGGTCAAAAGTGGCATCAATTTAGAGATAGAGATGCAATGGAGATTATTAACCAGGTTATGAATGCCCGAACTCTTAACATGGTTAGTCTGGAAGGGGTCGATAGAGGAGGTAATAATAGGTCCATATTAAACTTTGAACGTGAAGTACCACACTTTATGAAGCCTAGTACTGAGTATTTTGCAAGCAAGCAATACTCCGTATTCCACCTAAGAGGAACAATGAGTTCTACTATAAATAATAAACTTAGGAAGGGATCTATAGAAATTTTGTCCACTGATATCATACAGAAGCATATAAATGAAGCCCTTCGTAACAACCCAGATGGTGCAAAAGAAATATTATCCACATTTGCAGAGGGTAATAAAGGTATTAAACTGTCAGATCTTAAAAAGATGGTAAAAGATGCTGATAAGTATTTCTTCTATGCAAGGCTGTCCCCAATGAACAAGATTCTTTTCGTTGGTACAAAAGATAACTTAAAAGCTATGCAAGCTGATTATACCAAATGGTATAATGAAGCGTTAGCTAGATTTTCCAAAGATTCGGGACTTAAAAAGGCATTTACTGATGCTTTTGGCAAACTAGGTGAGAAAGCAAATGACAATAGATCTACTGTTGAACTAAAGTTGTTGTTACCCTTTTTAGAGCATAATGGATTAAGTAGTCAGATAGATAAACTTGTTACAGAAATAGCTGGCAATGGAGATAGTAAGACCATAGCTAAAATACAGATGAATATGTTTAAAAGGCTTTATCTAGCTGATGGCGGCACAACACAAGCGGTGTCTAATGAATCTGTAGAATGGGCCTCTAAATACCATCCAGATGCCACTATAAAAAGTATAGCTAAAGAAATACATACTAGGGGTGGATGGAATGTAGCATTACTTAAAGATACTGCTGGAGAAGGAGCAGAAGGAATAGATAGCCCTTTCAGTATTAAAGGTATGGTTCAAGGACAGCTAGAAACACTAATGAACGCTAAGAATACTACAGGCCTTTTAAAATCTATTACTAAACTACAGCTAGACAGTATAGATAATATACCTAGCTTAGGCAACTCTGTACTTGATGGTGCCAAGTTTATATCTGAAAATGGGATGAAACTCCTTATGGCTCAGAAGGGTAGATATGAAGCAAACTTTGTAGATGGTCCCAATGGTATGAAAACCATCATATTCTCTACTGGTGGCCAGCAAATGCTTGGTAAGGGATATATGATATACAATCCAGAGGTTGCAAAACATATGCCAGCTGGGGTGGATATTTTAATGGGTGATAGCTCAGCGAAAACATTTAAAGGAATGTCGATTGATGGCAAGTCACCAGTTGAAGCATTGGATCTCGGAACCAATAAGACTGATTGGTACAGCAACCTTACAGACCAAACATCTGGTATAGGTGAAAAGCATACTATGACCATTCCTATTAACGCTATAGGTGTATCCTTTGCTTCAAAGAATGGAGATGGAGTAACTATATCCCCATCCATATTTGACTTCCAGTCTAAAACTTCTATATCAGAAGCTATGACTTGGATGAAGTTAAAAACTAATATTGAGGAGTTGGGAGCTGCTTGGGGAACAATGTTTCATGATGGTGGGAAGTTAGCTAAACACCTCTATGATGTACAGATGGGTAAAGGTAATCCTATGGACAGGGGAGATACAGGCTTAACCAAACTAATGCTAACGGCTGGTGGTATGCCTGACAATCCACTCCTTATGCAAGCTGTAATGAGAACTATGCGTAGTGAGACCTATGATAAAATAGGGAATAATGTAAGCCAGGATGGTGGTTCAGATAACTTTATATCTCCAAATATTGATGGTAAGCTTAGCGTACCAGTGCATGTAGATCTTTTCAAGAATGCTGAAGCGCCAATGGAGAGAGTTTCTATTAACTATGGTGGTATAGGTATAGATAAGCATACTATGAGTAGGCAAATCGGGTCAAAGAAAGGAATTGGAAGATCTTTAACTGGTGAGAAGTTTATCTTTAGGGACTCCAATGGTGTCGATGTTATAATTAGAGCGACAAAAGATGGGTATGAATATAGCTCTACTTTTTATGATAACATAGCTTCCCTAAAGACCCATCCTGAAAAGGGTAAAGAAGTAAAATTGGCAGACAAGACAGATGTAAGCAAACTTAAATTGTCAGCCAAAGACAAGGTAAAGGTAGAAAAGGTACTTAATGAGCTAAGAAAAGCTATATCACATGATACTCATACTTTATTAGATGTCTATAGCCTGTTAGCCGGTCAGAGCGTTTCTAAAAGGACTGGAAAGACTATTACTACTCATAACATTACCAAGTTTCTAGAGAAGAAAATGAAGCTACAATTGGCAGCAGGAGCTCATGCAATACCTGTTTTAGGACATGATAAAGTAATCTTCAGGGTAGAGAGAGTGCTAGACAGAATGAATGGGCTAACTGAGGTGAATGTTCATGATCTTAGGGCTATCATGCAGAGAGATAATGATGGTGACCATATATATGTTCATACTAGAATGCCATGGAATATCATGAAGGATTTTGCAATAGAAAATGGCAGAAAGTCTGACTTTCATATGTTTGAAGGCAGGGAACAGGTACTTAATCACGAATATATAGACATCTTTGGTTTTGGGGAGGGACATAAAGCAGGTGACAATCCATCTAGCACTGGATTTCATTCTTATGCTGGAAGGCTTGAGCAAGCTAAAATGATTACTGGTACTGTTATTGGGGCTAGGAGTGCTTTATCATGGCTTGAAAAGCTTGGCTTTGTATCTGGAGAAGGTAATGCATTGAGTCCTGTACTTAAAAATCTAACCAATCCAAATGGCAAGGAAACTATGCATAGTAGCGGTTGGCAATGGTTGGACAAGTTTTACGATACCGTTCAAAATGCTCTAGATATACATGGGGGTATACATGGTAAAATAGCAACAAGGAGAGAGCTAGAGGACTTTTTATTTTATGGATCTACAGGTGAGTCTGATAAGATAAATACAGCAGATGGCAAATTTAATAAGCATGCCGAGTTTGGTGGAAATATTTTTGGTACTGGGTTTGGGAATAATATAGCGAAGAGTCAAATAACTAGAGAAATATTTAGTGAAGTCATAAAGACATTGAGATCTGCCAACTCTATTGCAAATGATGTTTATGATGAGGCTGGTAAGCGAGCTCCAGAACCAGAAGAGCTTAGACAAACATACTATGATATCTATAGTCTCTTTAGTAATCCAACCCAGTACTTATCGAGGTCTGTTGCTAGCAGGATTAGTAGGGAAAAGAATAAAACTTTGAGAAATGAGCTATTGGGAGAGTATATAGACTTTTTCTATGGTGACATGAGGGATGCATCTAATATAAAGGATCGAAGCGAGCTTAAAAAAATGATTCTAGATGGAGTAAAAAAAGGTTATATACCAGAGGGTAAATCCAAGTTTAAGTTTACGAATATATCCAGTCCATCAGAAGGCTTTGATAGATCTATACAGGGAACAATGCTTGCTAAGATACTTAGTCATAAATCTTTTTGGCAAAAGAATTTTGATGGACTCAATACAGAAGGGATCTTAAATAAGGACAAGGACTTATATAAAAAGGCTGGCCTATTTCTAAGTAATATAGAGCATTATGCAGATATGTCTAGACTGCTTGGACTAGATCCTATTAAAGAGCTTGAAAAGAGCAATGGAGATATATTTATAAACTCCTTTGATGGCCAATCATTGGGTGATGCACCTAAGAAATCATCAGGAGCCATAGGCAAAGCTTTACATGCTGGGGTTCTTAAATCTGTCCTTCAACGTCAGTATAGGAGCGTGCTAGGATCGTTAGAATACTATAGACATGAGCGCTTTACTAATCCACATAAGATGGAGAAAATAGAAGCCAGACTTGCTAGATTGCAAGATGCTATCAATATTATGGATCGGCAAATGGCTAGAGATATGGTTATTGATAAGGAGCGTGATGTCCAGATATTTGATGCAAAGTTAAAACAAGAGGGCCCACAGCATTATAGATTCAACACTTTAAAAGACCACCAAAAAGTAGCAATATATGAGATTAAGGGAGATGTGCGTAAGCTAGAAACTAAGGATGATCAGTTTACAGCTAATGATTTAGAGGCAGAGAGTGGTAGAATAAACTTTAGCCAGTTAAAATTTAAAGGTATCTTTACCAAGAAGAGTAATAAGTTCCAGCTTAGAAAGGGCTTTACATATGTGATAGATAAGAATCCTAGAACACATGAACTAACAAGCAGTAACAATATAATATATGGGAATGCTCTTCACCTTATCACTGGTGGCAATCAGTATGTACCAGAGATATTTTTAGGTAGCGCTAAGCTGGGAGATGCATACAGAAAGGATTTAGCTGTACTCAGAGCTACTATAGGTATAGAATACTCAGGAGTTATTGATGCTGCTATGAAGCAAAAAGTTTTAAAAGATGGCTTATTTTCTATGAGCAAGCTAAGTGAGGTATCAACTATCAAGAAATTTATAGAAAAGTGGATCGGTGAAGTAAAGTCTAGTGGAACCGAAGAGAGTATTGATGTTTTACTTAAAAGTATTATAGCTCCAAGAATGTCCTTTACATCATATGCACAAGATGGTGCTGGTGTAGATAAGATAGCATACAAGTATAACCAACACTTAATGAAGTCTATTTTACAGTTCTCTGTTGACTATGCAAAGGAATATGGCAGTGGCAAGTTCTTAGAGACCTTTGTTAAGGATTGGGAGAATGCAGCAAGAGGAGACCATGAAGGACCTGATATATCTTTTTATGATAGAAGCATTCCGACTAAGTACAATTGGAAAAAGTTTGGCTCTATGGCTAACCCAGTACGATCATTAGCAAATAATATATTCTTTGCTTCGCCTGCACTAAATAAGATATTAGACCAGCTAGAGAGCAATCAGAGTATTAAACCACAAATTATAGAAGTCACACCAGGTGGGGAGAAAGTAATGGTTGGTGTGAAGAAAGTAAGAACGGCAGAAGAGTTACTTCACCTTAACGAAGGGAGAGACTGTGGCTTGTAATATAGCAGGTAAAAACAGACAAGAAAGACAACAGGTTATACAGGATCTATTTAGCTATTGGCTTTCAAAGGGCAACATAAAAAATAGATTCACTCATAAAGGCTTAATAAAGGATAAGGATGCTATAGATACTTTAGCATGGTTCTTTGAACAAAGATTAGAGCTTCCTTTTGATATTAATTCACCTATCCGTGATCACCATGTACGAAGAGCTAAGGTTGAGATCGATAGCTTTGATAGGGCTCTTGGTGGTAAGTTTTCCAATCTTGCTTTTATAGTTCCTGAAGGTATTTCTAAACAGGATCCTATATCTAGGAAGTTTTATACCGAGCTTAATAGGATCTTAGACTTTGAACGTGTAAATGTAAATAGTGTTATGACGGATAATGCTTACATTGCAGATCATATGCTTGATGCCTATGTACATGAACATAATACAAAGGGTATTGTACATGGCACAATCATGAGGAAAAAAGGAGACAAGGCTCTTCAAGAATTACGGAGACTAAGGAAAGATCTTACAGAGTCGGATCCAAGTGCTAGAAAAGAGGCAGATTTAATCGCTAAGATCAAGGAGTTTATAGAGAGTGACAAAGAAGGTAAGACATTAAAAGACTTTAAAGATCTGATAGAGATGGATCATGCTACATTTAAAAAAGCAACCGGACCTGATGAATACTTTGATAAAGACAATCAACTTAGGGCATTTAATCCCCATGTAGTGCTCGCGGTAAAGAAGGCAAAAGAAAACCTTGCTAAGATGGGCAGTACCTATCAGCTTGGTCTTACTGGGCTTCAGAAAATGATAGCTTTTGTGCATACTGGAGAACCTAACATTAAAAATGCTCGTAACTCCAGTCAGGAAGCTAGGAATCTCATAGACATTATTGAGGCTTCCAAGAAGGATCTTAGTGATGGCTCAAAAGCTGGTGGATATTTCCCAAGGATAGAGTTTGAAACTATGATGAGCATCAAGGAAGGTATTGGCAATGCTTTAACGACCAATAGAGAGGGTCAAAATAGGGCCTTTAGCGATGTTATAACAAATATACTATCTAATGCAAATATAAGTAGGGTTCCTGGACATGCACAAAAGCGAAGCCTTGTAGAACTGGATAAATACTGGGATCTAGATCCTCTTCTAGTTCTTAAAGAGTATGGCGATCAGGCTGTACAGTTCAACAAGCTTATACATACTCAATTGACATATCTCAAGGCATTAAAGCAGCTTCCACACACTCCTGATAAGTTTCACAGAGGCTTACGTAGGTTTATAGATGAAGAGTATGCTGTATTCACTAGAGGTACATCTGGTAGGACTGATTGGGCTAACTCTGCAGTAACCGCACTAAATGCATATCAAACAGCTCGAACTATGGGACTTAATATTACAGGTGCTGTTAAAAATGCTGCCTCTGCTATACATTTCTATAGCAGGGTAGGTTTAGGTTCTTTAAAGGAAACTAGGAAGGCTATGACAGATGGCTCCTTTAGGGATATGATGAGAGAAGTAGAAAAGGAAACTGGCTTTCTATTTGCAGATGCTGCTCCAGAGCTATACACAGAAGGGTTAATCAGTAAGAAAGACTTAAATAGTGGTAACATTACCTTCAATCCTGTAACGGGTAAAATAGAAATGAACAATAGTCCTATTATAGACAAGCTTAAGGCTGGAGGTAAATGGACATTAGATAAGGGTTTATTTTTCCATAGATTAACAGAGAACTATCAAAGAAAGTGGATGTTTAGAACTGCTATGTATAAGATGTATACACAGCTTATAAAGGATGGATATCCAGAGCCAGATGCTAAAAAGTTTGCTATGGCTTATGCACTAAATTCAGTTAATAGCTGGGCTTATGAATATGCTGCACATGCTAAGTCTAAATGGGCAAGGGGTGAGAGTAGAACTATAGAAGAAATAGATAAGGATACAATAGAAGGTAAATGGGCTCCAAGCGTTAAAGGAGGCTTTTCAGAAGTAGCCTTGCATCTAATGCACTATCCAATGTCTCTAGCAGAATCTCATTATAGCTCCTTAAAGGGTGCTCATAAGGCATTACTTGCAAAGCAGGGATTCCAGGCAGAAGAGATACAATACGCTGCTAGATATGCGGCTATCAGCCTTGGTGTTGCACTTGTATCCATGCTATCTAATACCAATCTATTTAACATATTTGAGAATGAAACTCAAGACAGGCTGCTTAGGGCAAAAGATGACCTGTTTGCACATGGGGATAAGGACAAAAGTACATTTGGCTTGCTGTCAGAGATCTCTGGTCCTACCATAGGTCATATAAAGTATGGACTCATAGCTGCTGGCATTATAGATGTAGAGGATAATACTCTCAATAAGATTATTTTTGGTAATGTGGACTTCTCTGATCCTGAGGATGAAAAATCTAACAGGTATGCAGCTTATCAATGGTCAACCTTTTGGGGAACTACAAAGAATAAGATATGGCCTACATTACAAAATGGTAGAGGTAGAGATCTTATAACACATTATCTTAAACTTTATCCTTCAGATTGGACTAAAGCTGGACATGAAAAGGTATTTGGCAAAACTAAAAAGGCTAAGAAAAGTAATGATGATACAGTATTACAATCCTTAGCCCTATTAAAGCAGTTAAGCGAAAAATAACTAAGCCATAGCCACGTCATCTTCACCAAGGGCAACATCTAAAACCTTGGAGAGTCTAGATGATAACTTTATTAATATATCCAGTGTTTGATCGTCACTTGAACTCTCTTCCATCTCTTCTAGATATATTTTAATGATAGGTATTAACTCATCCCTCATTACAATCCTAGTCTCCCTTCTATTTTAGCAAGTTTTGATTGTATTGTAATAACATTGTCTTCTACCTTTAATAGTCTTTCACTAAGTGAGGCAAGCTCACTGCCTATGAAGTCTATATCCTTTTTGGCTTTCTTCTTCTCTTTTAACACGGTTTCGTTTGTCATTTTTCCTTTCTTTGAGTTCTATAATGCCACAATTACTACAGTAGGGCACTGATTGAAGCGTTACTGTAGCTACCTTATCACATTCTATGCAGTGATTAGGTATTGGCATTAGAGTGATCCTCTTCTATTTGCAATAGGTCACAGAATACCAGAAATGGTATAGCAACCCATGCTTCTCTTTGGTTTTTCTTAAATACTACAGCAGGGGCAGTACAATCAGGTTTATTTGCTTCACACTGATCTATAGCTTGCCACATCTGTAGCCTTTCTACGTTCTTGCATTCAAAGCTATAAGGTAGACGGTCTCTCCCCGCAGGTGATAATACTATATCTTCGCCAGTCATACCCATTGTTTGACTTTTAATATCGTCATCCTGCAGACTATTACAATATACCTCTCTAAGCATATCTCGTACATAGTTCTGTAATCGCCTACCTTTAGCTTTACTACTTTTAGCACTTCTTGCCATAACCAAACTCCTTTTCGAGGCGTTTTAAGGCCTCTGTTATTTTATGTAAGGGTGTAGGTCCATTTATTGGAGAAACGTCCGTTAAGGCACCATTTTGGCCCGAATTCGATGCCATAGTGGCATTAAACTCATCAGCAGTGGTCCTTTCCCAGTCCATAGTGGTTATTTTATCACAGTGTTTACACCTCATTAAAATGGCGCGTCTGTGTTCTCGTTCTTTAGGCACAATATCAGTTCCTCCTTTCCCCATTCTGTCACAGTTCTAAAGATTTCACCATCATATATAGTACCATCTATATCTACTACTCCTAGGAACATAGGTGTATCTATATTAGGTGGTTCTTTATCGTATGCCGAGTTCTTCTGGAAGTGATATTGGGTTCTCACGTAGGTTCTCCAACTTCTTCGTTATGTTCTTCGACCCCAGCTCCCTCTTCGCGCACTTCAGGCATATCACCTTCAGATTGTATCCCGTCAGCCAACACGCCCCTGGAACCATGATGTACGCTTCCGTCTTCACCTTGTAGTCTGTCCCACATACGGTGCATTGATGGATTACTTTCTTTCCTAGATATAGAATCATCTTCTATCATCCCCCATAGTAGCATTAAATACACTATACAGTCTGTAATTCGACCTGTTACGTCCTCTCTTTGTGACTCATGACCTTTAATATAAGCAGAAATCCCATCAATGTGCTTCAACATATAAGTCATAAGTACCTTCTTTCTATCTACCTCTAACAGATTACTTACTCTATCAAAGTTAGCAAATACATTATCTTCGTCGTGAGCATATTCTTCCTGCCCTCTATCGCGCATTTCCTTCACTTGGTGTAGTATGTCCTCTGTCAGATCTCTCATCGTGCTCGTTTTCATTTAGTATTATCCTTACGTTATCAACCTTAAGTTGTACATTGATGTGTTCTCTCTCTCTATTGGCTTCACATCTTAAGTTAAGATACTCTAATTCGCCTTTAACTCTAGATTTTCTAGGTATAAGAGATAATATTTTGTTAGCATTATAAGCTGTCCTGAATGAACCTTTGGATGAAGCTATGCCCATCCCTTCACTCATAGCAGACTTACTTATCTCACTAACTGCAAATACTATAAGGTTGTGTTTAACTGCTAATTGCATCATTGCTTGTGATGCTTCTTCTACCTGCATATTTGGATCCTTTAAGTTACTCTGAAATAGTCCCATATGATCTACTACCACTATTCTTGGTTTTGTAGGCAGTGTCATAACTGTCTTTTCCAGATCAGCTGCAGGTATAGCAGAGAAATTGGTTGTAAGCCACTGAAAACTTTTATCTTGACCATTTTGAAAGCTACTATAGTGCTTTCTTAGATCGCCTTCTGACCAACCATTTTCTATCATGACAAACCTAGACCATATTTGTCTTGGAGACATTTCCATTTCCAAGAAGAATGTCGGTACTTTAAAGGCTGTCATCCAATTCTGCAATAGCATAGTTTTCATACTTTTAGGTGGTGCTTGTAGTATCACTACCTCTCCTGGATATATAGGAAAGTACTCACCATAAAGAGATCCTATATCAATAGGTGTGACATCAGATTTATAGAAATCTATCAGTACATTTTCCATGTCTGAAGAATCCATAAGTGTCTGACTCTTCTTATTTCTGTATAAACGACATGTATTCTTACAGTGTTCATCCATAATAATATCACTACATCCATATCTATAGCCCTCTCCATTATGACCTTCATAACAGTTAGTAACAATACCATCCATCTCTATTTTAGGCATGGTATCATCTTTACCAGTAACACCTTGTCTCCATGTCTCCATAATGGTTCTAACTATACTTTCAGGATATCTCCATCGAAACCATGAAGCAAGTCTAAGCGACGTAGTATGACGCTTTCCATACGGTGCAGACTCTAACATACTACTAATACAGGGATATAACTGAGGATCAGATGATCTACCTTGACTGACAATGCCTGTCTTAATAGTTTTCTTATCCTTTTCTGTTATAGTTATATCAAATACAGGTGCTATACATTCCAATACTAGATCATCTAGCTCATGCGGTTGCTTAGCATAGCTCATAATATCATCTACTTGAGCTTCAAGCATACCATTCGCGAGCTGCACTTTATAACATCCACTTTTAGTATTCTTCGTATTAGGTACTCTTATTAGTCTGAGTTTGTCTGTTACTGAAGGATCAGCATATTCAAATATACCATGTTCTTTGAGTACTGTTTTTAGCTTTATATGTAAGTTCTTATGAGGAATATACGTAAAAGCTGAGCTTGGTATATGAAAATGAAAGCCTGTACCACTAAAGAAAGCTTTAAATGGTATTCCTAGGTCATCTAATAATATCTTTAAACCTATACTCTTTTGTTGAGCATCTTCTGGATTCGCCCCATCAACATCCAGAATAAACTCTTCAGGTATATATGCTTTCCCATCATAACCAGCTAGTTTTTTGTTTTTGGCAAAGTAGTCTTTTACATCTTCATCATACTCATATAAAGACATAAAGGTATCACTATCAAGGTTCATATACTTACCCATACTTGATGAATCCTCAAAATAGTGTCTTCTACCTAGTCCAAATGCAAACTCTCTAATCATTTTTCTCCTTAAAAGAAGTCAAATAGTGCTTTAGCCAGTTCTTTAACTGATATTTTAGGTAGATAGATAGGATTGCTCTTATCATCTCCAGTAAGCGCTATTCCAGTTGCGGTTGAAGTTATGGTAAAGTAGCCATTCTTAGGCTTTGTCTTTAACATACTTATTTGTTTTTTTGCAGGTGGTACTGGATCATTTTCTACACAAGGTATCTGATCAACATCACTTAAGTGTAATGTTTTCAACAGTTTATCAGTAACTCTGGTTCTAATATCAGTGTCTGCTACTTCACCATCATTACATATGTGTACTAAGTTATCAGAGTCAAACAGTTTAAACTGCCCGTCTGGTGTTCTCCAGTGTAAGCCTGTGGCATCACAGCCTCTATTACATTGTATCATTTTCTCTCCAATGTTATGTTGTTAAAAGTGTAGGGGAGACCCATGCTTATTATGACGTTCGTCAACCATTGTGCTTTCGCCCGAGGTGAGTACTGAGCCTTTATTAACGGATGTAGGGTTTTAGTCGTCGAACTCCCCTAACGCCTCCTAGAAGGGTATATCAGCAGTTTCAGTTGTTGTACCATTAGCTGAGGGAGTTGGAGCATCATCCTTAGCAACATACTCAGTATAATACTGTTCTGCTCTCCTCTTCCAATAGTTAACATCATTCTCTGTGAACTTCTCAATGATATTCTCAAACTCAGTTGGTGCTACTTGCTTTAAAGCTCTTGTGTAGTCGCCATCTGGGTAAAAGTATACATTAAGAGTTTGCCCCTTTAGATGCTTAGTATCGTCATCTATTTTCACAACTACATTACCATCAGGACCATCTAGCCCATCAGTAATGCCAGCATTAGCAAAGCGAAAGACTTGTCCTATAGCGAACTCTTCTCCATCTTTACCTTTTTGTTCATAGACTCTCATATTAAAGTTATCAGGATAGTCATCAAAGAATACATCTAAGTATTTTTTGCCTTCCCAATCACCATATGTAGCCTTAGAAACTGTTAGTGCATGCCAACCACGAGTGTAGTCAACACCACTACTTTTTCTTACTGTTAGTGTTCTCATTTCGATCTCCATTTACTAGTGTTTGCAAACTATAGGTCTTACCAGAACCAGGAGAACCTATTATTAGTATCTTAGCTCCTGAGAAACCTTTCTCTCTAGCTGCGTTGATAACTAATTGATAATCTTGTTCTATAAGTGGTTCTAATAGACCTGTTCTATCCTTGGCATGGTCATATTTCTCACTACGAGTGGTTACCCACTTATAGTGTAAACCATCATCCTCTATTACAGCTTGTGTATAGAATACAAAGTCGAACCATTTACTGATATCATCTTTGCTACTACCATCTATGTATGGTATTACTTTATTACCATCGTCCATAGTCTGTACTTTAGAGTGACAGTTACATATAACTACACCAGGAATCTTACTTATAAAGTCTAAAGCTCCGTCTAGCTTATTCTTAAGCTGACCCCAGCCTTGCAACTTCATTTTGCCATCTTTATCAGACAGCTGTCTCATATACTTCTTTGATAGCTCTGAGAATGTATCCAAGATTAAAGCATCCACCTGAGTACCATTTCGTAGTACTACTTCTGTACGCTTTTCATCTATTTCAAGATCGCCTAGTTTGATCTTCTCAGTTATAACTTTCTGTTGGTACAATTTACTGATAGTATCCTGGAATTGATCCCAAGTACCAGGTTGTAACACTGGAAAGCCAAACTGTTTATGGATATGTTCTTTAGAGCCGAGAGTTTGAGACCCATGTTCTAGGTCGAACATTAGAGTTTTCATGCGCATTCTCTCCTTTATTGTTAAGATTAACAAGGGACTGAAATAGCCCCCTATTAATCGTTTATGGATTGACATCCTACGTGTAAATATACACATAGTAGTGTCTAACCGCAAAGCTTTTTCTGCCTTCCGGTTATATTTTCTGTATCATCATAGTTGGAAAGTGGAAGCTGAAGTCACCATTAAAAGGTGAGTTTGTTATAAACTTGCGTACAGCATTAGCTATAAAACTACCACTCATATTTGCGCAGTAACTTGTAGCTTTAGCATTGCATGGTTCTTCATCTCCTTCTGCATCTGAGTACCACACCTTTTGATACTTCTTAAGCGTTGGTTTACTTATAAAGTATTGTTGATAGTGTTCAGCACCCATCCTTCCATCTATGATGCATTCTGGTTTTGTAGTAGGGTTAGAGCATATAGTTGTGACCGCCTCCAATCGCGATCCCATGGAATCAAACCCAATGATTACTATATCCTTCTGATCTTGAAAGTAGAACTCATCAAATTCTCCTGTATGTTCATCTACTATACAGTTAGGTTCAATGCTAAGCAAGTGCCCCTTTAATGCTTGCGTTTTATATTTATCAATATCGCTTTGTGTATACTGTGATACACCAATATTGACATCTTCTACTTTGTCACGATCATACAGATGAAAGCTCATAGCCCCCATTCTAACCAGTTGTGTTGCTGCGGAACTCCCAATAGCTCCGCAGCCAAGTATATGGAATGTATATTGACCAGTCCCTTCAAAGAGACCTTCTGATCTAGCTGTAATACTCATTAATACACCATTCCTTCGTACATATCATCATCCCACCAGTCATCAAGAGGATCATCATTATAACTTCCATATATATTCATACCAGAGGTTTTATACTCTACAAACTTATATGGAAATAAGTGTAATAACTTTTCCTTTTGATTTTCAGGAAGTAATCTTACCTGATATAAAGAATCTTCTTTCTTAAGTTCCTCATTCAGCTTTTCTATACCTTCCTTGTATAAAGGATAGCTAATAGTACCAGCTATAAGATCAGTATTAAGCTCATCTACATCCTCTATTACTTCATTGACATGTTTAGGCTTTTTTGTTAGCATAGCCTCACCTAAAGGAAGTCTTCTTTGATTATCATATTCTGGCCAACCATCAGCATAGGTAGTAGACTTTTTCATACTACCATTGTACATATGTGTTGGTCTAGTATATGTAAAAGGTTTCTCTTTAGTACAAAGAGCTTCTACTTCTTTCTTTATAGCTTTGGTTACTTTAGTTTTGCCATAAATAGTAAGCTCTTCATCTGAATGTACTTCAAATGGCTCCCATACAGAAACCCTAAATTTGTATTCTTCCTTCAGATTTACTACCAAAGCAAAAGAAAAGTCCCCTTCATTAAACTCATCTATAGCTTTTAGGTCAGTAGAAGACCAGAAAGCCTTCATAGTGTGATGACTATGCCACCAGCAAAATCTATACTCTTCATCACCCATTATTTTAGCTGTCTTAGTATAATAGTTAGCTAATGCATCCTTATCTAATACTGTGTTACCTGTCGATATTTCCTGTTTTAGAATGACTGGTTTCTTTATCTCCCAATCACCATCTTTGTCTTTAACAACAACAGACATACCACCTATCTCGCTCTTTTCAGTTTCATAAGCGTGTTCAGAGTAGCCTATTATCTTATTCCATGCATTATTTTGTATATAAAACATTTCATCTCCTTTAGTTAATCGTTTTTTTGTTCTTTATTTTCCCTTACCATTTCATATAAAGCATTCTCTATAAATGCCTGTACAATCTTCTGTACTAAGTCATCTGGAATATGTAAAGATAAAGAACCATCACCTTCTTCTTCGCACTCTATTTTATGGCATGTTCTATAATGTTCATCACACCACCACATATTGTTTCTTCGGCTTGTGGCAATTTCTCTACAACCAATATTAACACAGTAAACCATTATATGTTCATCTTTAGTCCTATCTTGGGCTTCATCTTGGGCTTGTATCGTTTTGTTGGTGTCAACAATACGTTCATCTTCTACCATTTTGTCAACGTCAGCAATTGCGCCTAATAGCTTACGACCATCATGAAAGTGTTCCTCACACCACCATGCATTCTTAATTCGGGCAACAGCAAGTTGCCCACAATCCATTTTAGCACAGTAAGGTTTTACAAATCTATCTTGGGCACCTTCTTCTTCGCACTTATGGTCTAATTGTGGGATACAATCAAGTGGCTTATCCCAAGCATCTGTCATATCCTTATAATCAGGATAATTAAAATCTCTAACTGATGTTACAGTACCCCTTCTCTCGCAATAATCACACTTACCATTCCAGTATGTAACTGGAAATTCGTGTGGAGTACCAAGTTTTGTCCCACAATCTCCACATATATCACAAGTTTCTATTTGTGGCTCATTTGCTTTCTTTTTGTGGCTCATTTCTTACTCACTTTCTTTAATGAGCAATATTCTGTATCGAAATCCTCTATTGCTACTACATACCCACATTCGTGGGTAAGTTCTGACACTATTGTCTCTAATCTGTCTATTCTACTTGACAGTTTCTTGACGTGTTCTTTGGTTGTTTTATTACTTCCTGCTTCCCATAAATGGTATCTTCTTCCAAACATTCTCATAGCATCTCCTTTTTATTAAATTCCCACATAAAATCTTCAGGTTCGTTTTCAGTGATGTTCTTTTTGATAAAGTCAAGACAAGCATCCGTGCTTTCAAATCTTAAAACCTCTCCATCGTCATCCAACAAATATTCATTACCATTGAGGCTTACTCCCTCTATTGGTCTGCCTATACAATATTCTTTCATTTTATTTCTCCTTTATTTCTTGTTTTATCCATCATTCATCTCCTTTCAACGCTAAAATCAGCATTTTTACAGAGCCAACTGTTTTGTACGAATATGTACTTGGCACAAATTCAATATCTACCTCTACTTCAGTTCCACCGACATAAGAATATAATTCAACTCCATTGATAGTTAATTCGTACCTATTAACTGTGTCAAAAGATTTCCTAAACCCAAACTCCTTCAATGTTTCATCTGTGAGGAGTCTATCTTCATCGTCTATATCAACTCCAAATGTTGTACCCATTCTTTCTCTTTTATTGGTTTGCAATATGCTTTTTTTCCTGTTGTATCACAGCGACTTAAATAACCTCTTTTAAACATAAGGATTTTACTTTCTTTTAGCCTCATATCTCTTACAAATATATTATTACAATGTGGGCAAAGGAATTTCATTCTTTCTCCTTTAACTCTATAATTGAAGTATTTAAACTATTAATAGCCTCTTTCAATGTATCTGATAAAAGCCCTTTTCCATTCCAGACTACAATAACTGTACCTGATTCAAGTTCTTCTATTTTCTTCACCATTCTTTCTCCAATCTTAACTGTAAGGCAATAATATATGTACCCATAGCCCTTATCTGTATCTCCAAAAGATGCTTTTCTCTTGTTGGTAGAGTTGCATATTCTCCTGAATCAAGAAATGCTGAAAGTTTAGAATATTTTTCTTGCATATCTTCAAGTTCAATGTTTAGTTTTTCTATGTTTTTCATTATTCTTTCTCCTTTGTTATTGTGGGTAGAGATGGATTTGCACCAACGAACTCCTAAGAGGACAGTTTTACAGACTGTCTGCTTTAGCTAACTTGCATATCTACCCATAAATTTCATTCTTTCTCCTTTAATAATGCTTTGATTGGCTCAATATATTCATTCTGCTGATGGGAGTATTCCCAAGGTTCTAAGATATTAATCATCCATAAACCAATCCATATTGCTAATCTTTGCCTTAATGTGAACATTTTAATTTCTACTTTCATTCTTTCTCCTTTATTGTTTCTTTCTTTTTGGAAAAATCTCCCACAGATCTTGTAAAACTTGATTTATGGCATTTTCTGTTATTTCGTAACTGCTATAAATATCACAGTAATTTTTTATAACTGCTATTTCAAACAGTTGGTTTTTAAGATTTCTTGTCATTCTCTTTCTCCTTGAATTTTAGGGCAAATGAAGTTAATTCTCCTTCAAGTTTTGTACTGTCTGTCGTAACAAGACAATCACTCTGCCCCAATTCTTCTAACCAAAGTTTTACAAGTTTTGCTTTTGGAAAATGGTCATGTCCAGTATTCTTTTTAGATAGTTCATAATAGTATCCATCTTCAATATATACTCTATATTCATTTCTATAATCTTTTATGTGTTTAATACTTGCAACATTTATGTAACTGTTATGTGTTGTTTGAATAATCATTTTCTTTCTCCTTATAAACTGTCGTTAATTACTATTAGTTTTTAGCAAGGATGTGGTCTGTCACCCCCACATCTCTCGTTTATGTAACGAGGTTCTTTCATCAACTTACATTAGTAAGTGAGCATTTGTTATAGGCATGAAGCCATTTAGACAAGTGGACATTTGAAGTAATCCTTGCTATCACTTGCTATTGGTACAAAGTACCGACCTGTGCAATTACAATTCCGTCTATAGCCACATCACCCACCTGTTAATGCCTTATACTCGTAAGCATAAGCACCCTAACATACGTCTTGGTGGACGCAGTGTTGTCACTGTATAGACGGAATTGTCAACTCTAGAAGGTTGATATTGGCATTTGTCAACCCTGATCAAATCCGCCAAATATATCTGTCATTCCCTTTGGCAGTTCGGTTTTCTGATTATAACAATCAGTACAGGTGGCATAGAATGGTTTAATCCTGCCTTTGTTTAGTTCTAGTACCACTTTATCACATTTAATACACTTTATTTTTCTCATTCTAAATATAGTAAGTTATCATTTTTGTTAATTTATTGTTGCGGGCACAGGAGTCGAACCTGCTATCTCCAGGATATGAACCTGGCGGTGATTATCCGTTTCACTCGCCCGCTAAACCTTCTTGTTCGCTCTTGGTACAAGAATAGACCATAGGAAGGGGGAGAGCTAACTAGGCCGTCCCATGCCAACTTAAGTAGCACCTAGCGTAAGCGCCCTCCCCAATTCTAAAGATTCTGTGTACCACCTCCCATTTGTGTGGCCCACCTTAATACTCTTTGTTCATGAGTCAAATCATCATCATCTTCAACTTCATTACGAGGAAGGTTATCCCCAGATCCTACTGTATCTTGAAATCCTTCATCAAGTGTGAAACCTCGAAGAACATCTGCTGTAGTTCTTGTAGGAAATACATCATCTACAGAAGAAGGAGGATTGTCTGAAACTTCTTCTCCCCTTTCCTCTATGCGTGCTTCCTGTCTATTTTTAGCACCATTAAGTGAAACTCCGTCTAATGTATCAAGTATGAATTTCCTAGTAATGTTATACTTTTTGATATTCTCAAATATCCTTTTGTGTACCAGTTCAAGGTTCATAGCATTGTGATATCTACCCATAGTATGAATGATAAACTGAGTAGTCTCCAAAACATCAAAGTCATCATTATCTCCATATTTTTCATACTCAGATGCAAATGCTAAGTCTGCCAATCTTTGCCATAAATAGAGATTATAAGTCTTATCTACTGTCCGGTAAAATTGAAACTGCTTCATATCTTCTATATAAACCTCTGGATATCTATTAACTTCAACTCCTTCTGCAGCCTGTCTTATATCACCAATTGTCTCAAACAAAGTAGAAAATTCAAGATTGTTACCAAGTATAGCTTCTGTTTCTGGTAACATCTCATCATCTCCATATATCTGTTTCATAACATCATAAGCATAGCAATCATCCTGAAATGTACATTCAACACAAGGAAAGTCTTCTATTTTAACATGATTAATATATTGTACTTGCCTTTCTTCTTGCACTGTACGTGGATAAGAGTTTCTACTTCTAGATGAAGTTTGACTATAGCCTGCTAATGCATTATGTAAATATTGTAGAAATTTACAATCACCAACACTATTTAAGTTACCACAAGTATAATAATTATCATTATCACTTGGTTGTATGTTACTAACATGTTCATTATTTCCCATACTTTTTAACATCCTAAAGTTGGCTAAAGGATTAGTTTGAGGTATATAATAAGTATATAACCATGTCTTAATGTGTGTAATATGAGCTGATAGCTGCATATTTAACAAAGTACTAGACAGTTCACCACTCATGTTACCTCTACATATATGTTGGAAATGAAAGTCATCTATACCATCTAGTTCCATTTTATACTTATCATGAGTTTCACCTATATATGGATGTCTATTTAGAAGCATGTTATCAAAGAATAAACAACCAATAGCAAAGCTTAATCCATTTCTATTAGCTATAACATCACCATCTCTTTTCCATAGATTGGCTAATAAAGTGAATAAATGAACACCTGTATATACCATAAGTACATTGTTTGTAGGTATAAGGTCTTCTTTCACTTTAGTACTTCCTTCATCATCAAAACATATCTGTTGTACAAACATTGTCTCATTGGTAAAAATTGTTTTAAAGATAAGCATAAAGTTAACAGAGGTAGGACTATCTACATCTACTACATTAAGATAGCCTGAAGAACCATTACCATTATACCCTCTTGAGTTAGTAGTTCTAGTCATACCTGCAACGTATGGCTCTATAGTAACATCAGGATAAAGCTTATTAATAGTTGCAATTTCTTTATCTATGCGTTCTAACAGTTTACCATACTCCTCTTCTAGGTCTTCAGTATTATCTTGCCAACCTATACCAAGTGTTTTGATATTTCTTATCTGCATCTCTAGTTCAAGAGTTTGTTGTTTAAAGTGACGATATCTCCATTGAAACCTGCCTATCCTATCAAAAATAGAATGTAAACCCCTGGGTTTCATATCCCAACGTAAGACATTCCTACCATAAGCTTTCTTTATATCATTATAAGCACCAGGTTTAAAGTTAAACTGTCTATTTAACTGTAAATTAGTACCATAAGTATTGTTATAACTTTCTAGTGATCGTAATAGATCTCCTTGTGGACCTATATGGATATTGTCTACTAACTGTTTTAAGTCAACTACAAAATCTTTTAAGGGAACCATGTGTCCTTCTAAGTCTTTCATGTTCATAGTTTTATCTCCAATGATAGACATAGGGGATGATGACAATTCTTTTAGCTTGCATTGCGAAGTTTCTCAAGAGCATTGACCACTCATCCCCATGTCTGGTTATTTATGTACCCTAACTTTTAGGATATTACCTACACTATTGGTTCAAGTGTAATGGTAAAGCGTACCTTAAAGTTAAGTGTTTCTAATCCACCTGTTTTGTTGCTGCTAACTGCTGCTACAATGTCACCATCTTGCAGTTCATAGTTATCAGTAACTCCACGTCCATTGACAGCTACGGTTGCATTTGCAGCTATATCTAGCTCTTCTCGCAATGCACCTACATTAGCGCTGTTGACTTCTCGTTCGGGGAATCCACCCCCACTAAGTACTTTAATATTAGGCATTTATGCCTCCTTTGTTATTGTTTCATTGTCACGTAACTTTTTCCATTCAGCCTTTGGTACATACTCGGCTTCATGCTTTTCTACTACCTTCCTAGCATCTTCATCCCTTACCCGTAAAAGTGTACCTATGGGTACTTGTTTCCAATGCTGAGAATTCTTTGTTAATGTTTTGATAGTCTTCATTGCTATCCTCCAGTTATTGTACTCTCCATACTCGTATTCTTCGAGGTTTACTTGCAGGTCCAGCTTCTGTTCTTATAGAAATCTTAATATTGCGATCTTTAGCTTCTGCATATAAAGTTGAAGAACATCGAGGACTATAATCAGGCATGTTACCATTAATCACAAAACTATCGCCTATATCCAGAGTACTTAGAAATGCATACTTAAGACCTTTATCGTATCTTAAACGAGGTCGAGGTACATTCTTTTCTATTGTTATTACATTTGTTGACATTGCTGTCTCCTTCTTCTTTGGTTATTGTTATTAGTATTAGTAAGATAGCCTGCCGTACTAATTTAATAATAAAGCAGGCATCTCTCTTTTGTGAGAAGTGGTCAACTACTCGCTATCCACACTCGGATAATTACAATCAAGGACCTTGTGGCTAGCATCTCCCAGACCATCACCATCGACATCTCTGTACCAAGTGATCATGCCTTGTCCATCGCATTGTCCACAAATATCCCATTCATTAGAGTAGCAGTTATCGTCTATGTCATCAGAGTTTCTGACCCATTGACTAGCTACTATGATACTCCCTTGTAGGTTGGTAGTATATTCACTACCCTTCCACCAGAATGTATGACCTTCACCATGAGCTCGGTATTGTATCTCAAAAGCATCTTCGAATGACATATCATCGAGATTGAGTTCAACATATGTCCATTCTGCATCTTTAGGGTACTTATAACCTTCTAAGGTATTAGGTGTTACAACAGTGTTGGTTATCTTCGGAGTAGTTTCTCCTCCCCCTTCAGCACTATCACACCCGATCACTAGTATCATTATTGCTATCACAATGATTCTCATCTTTTTTTCCCTCCAGTATTTGTTTTATTAGTTTAACTTGTTTCTTTAACCTAGCCATCTCTCTAAACATCTCTCTTTCAAGATGTGGTGGAGTAGACAGCTCTTCTATTAACCTATGTTTATTTCTCATACATTTACTGCCTTCATATGAAATTTCTTCATAAATGCATCACCTTCAGTCTTAGGCATATCCTTTATAGTGGCTTCGATTTCAGTAAAGTTATCAATCAAGCCCTGTAAATATAATCTATGGTCTTCAGGATGTTTCTTCTTTAAAGACTCTGCATCATTCTCATCTAGTGAAAATGATATAGCCTGTGTTATCATAGCAGGTTGAGAGGCTTCCTCTAATAGTGCAACTTGCATAGCTTCCATTAGTTTAGCAAGTACAGGATTAGTTTTTTCCATCTCTTCTATTAACTCTTTTATTATATTTAGATGCCTAACGAAAGCATTGTGAAACATTAGTAGTGTTGAGAACCACATTTCCCACGGTAAAGTCTTATGACTTATCTCATCCATGTTATTATCCTTTATATTATTTTGTAAAAGTTTGGAAAGCCTAAGTAGATTTCGAAACCATTGCCAGTTTTGTCGCCATCTCCAAAGGCCCACCACATGTTTAGCCCAAAACACCAAATTCTAATCTGAGTACCTAGGTCTCGGTCTCTTATAAAACCGTCTATCCCCAGGATTACACGTCTCTTGAAAATCAAATACATTATGCTTTATCCCTTTCATGTCTAAAAGCGCTATTACTTTTGCTTCTAGGTTTAACAGTTGTTGTAATGTGCTCATGACCACTCTCCTTTAGTTTAGCTTGTCTATCTCTAAATTTTCTAACTCTAACAGCACTAGGGTTCTTTGATGGTTTTCTCTCCTTTACTAGACCCCAATCAGGGTGAAGAGCAGCTTTACCACCTAGCTGTATTATTCTTTTTCTTGTAGCACTTAGTAGTTTATCACCTACTACCACATTATTTTCAGTGATCTTACCAATGCCAAGCTTTAAGAATTTTTTTAACTGACTTCTATACCAGGCAATTAGCATGCCTTTGGTAGATAGTACATAGTTATTATATTGCATTATAACCTCCATAACCATTTATATGTTATTTCTACGATTTCTATTACCCAAAGGAGTAGGTATAATATCAAGGAGAACTTGAAACCATACCATACTGCTTTCATTGGGGTTACTTCTTTTATATCCACATTATTGCTCTACTTACTGACAATATAAATAAGCATATAATAGAACTTACTATTATCATTAGGAAGAATAATGGGATAAAACCTATTGGTGCTCTCTCTTCTTCAGAGAACAACCATTCATACAGTCTGTCTATCATTTAGACCTCCTTAAAGTTCTGAAGTATCATGTATGATTCTAAATTTAGTTTGATATTTCATTATTACTTTTTGTTGTTCTTCGATAGTATTTAATTGAGTATTTATCATTTTACTCAAAACTTTGACCTTATCTTTTAATTCTTTTACTTCATTGGTCATTATAGCCTCTATTTTAGTGTGAATTTAGTGAGAGAGTCGTCAATATCTATTCCTATCGTCGCCACACTTTAGGTATTTCACGCAGTGACTACTGTTTCAGACCTTGTTGCTTACGCTCATGCCAGTTGCCTTTCTCCTATGACTGAACCATTGTTAAATGGCATAGAATTACGCCTCATATATTAACTAGTAATATAAGTGTTGGGCTCGTCTCCAACAACCGAGGGCTTTAATAACTTGACCCTTCCTTTACTCTCTCAAATTATTGCTAGCTCCCCTGATCAGAGTTCCCCGGTACTACATACCTAGGGTATAACTATAGATATATAGTCATACATCGCTAGCAAATATAAATATGTATTGGCTCGATGTTATTATCCATCTCTGGGCTCCTGCATGGTGCCAATAGTTTAACCACGACTGACATATTATCGGGAATATGCAACCACAGGATTATAAGCAGTTTACCGCGCATATGTAGTTTCTCACCTACAATCATTGCTAACGTGGGACGAACCCTTCCTCTAACTTACTTAGGAGGCGCGAAATACAAGCTTAGTTTTCTCCAGACAGAGCTACTGTCAACTAACAAAGGGTGCTTATTTAATTTAGTGGAGGGTGAGTAATGGGCTCAATCCCTCCTTGCTACATATCAGTTAGAATCCAGTGTGACTTATCTTACGATAGTTGACCACTTATGGATAGTAACTATTAACCATATTGTATGGTTATAAAATTTTGACAAGCTTTAACGTACTTGTCGTGTGCCATAGGAGGTCTTACACGGTCTCCACTACTTGTCGGTGGGAGACTAAACCCAAGCCTTGTAACTTCATCCTCTCTTACAAGAGTTTACATTACACAGGTATTTGGCAAAGTTATGACAGCTCACCACTATATCTAGTTACCTGTATAACCAGAAAGGGCTTCTTTGCATTTTTACATTTCAGTCCCATAATCGACTTTGATAACCTATAGTTTAGTGTCTTTAGGAGACAGTTGGACCATAAGCAGCCCAATTCTTAACTCATGTGGTCATACTGAGAGTCGAACTCAGTCAATGTATAAGGATGCTCCAAGAAGGATGGGTTGTCCCTTATATCCGAGTGTAGTACCATAATGACCATGTAGCAATGCTGGCACATTACTGTTGATATCAATTAATTCCATACCTAATGAGCCTAAACTCAAAGAGGATGATGTCTTGTTCTACTTCATATCTGTATTTTAGACCACATATTTCAGTGTTAAGAAGTTATCCCGTGAACCACAGGGGTAAATATTTAATCAGGTCTGACTTGAACCAGACAGTAAGCTGCTACCATATTTTACTTAGGTAGTTACCTTTCGGGTCTAATAGCTGATTGTATTGCTTCCCTTAGTCAACGTTCCTACTACAATAGGATTGTTTCACCGGTCTAAGATACTTGTAGGTAACTTAGCGCAATCTATAGTTTAGTGTCTTTAGGAAGACAAATCTTGAGCCTTTTTGCCTCCATGCTCAGGAGGACTGTCTGTGGTATGTCTTATATATATCTCACATACCAGCAGAACAAAGTGTAACAGTAAAAGGGTAAGAAACTACCCTTAGAAGAATATGCCATCAAGGCCCTCCGCCTCATCTGCAGCATCCCTGATACGCTGGATATCAGAGGTGACTTTCTTCGTAATCAGCTTCCACTGTTTACGTTGGCATTTCGCTACGATTCGGTTGAGGTTCTTCTTGGCGACTAACAACTTCTTACGCTTGAGAGAGAACTTAATCTCAGTCAGTGCATCTGTTGCATAATCTAACACCTCTTCTAATACATCACTGGCTGCCCTTTCATCAATAAGGTCTTCAGAATATATTGTCATGTTTCTATCTCCATTTAATTATAGGGAAAACTAACTAGAAAAAATAAAACTAAAAATAACGTAAAAACGATAGTGAAAAACCCTTTATAAGGGTACCCTATAGTAGGAAACACCAAGCAAACAAATGCTATAATTTTGAAAGCTTTTGCCTTTTGTGACAGAAATCACTTGACATATACGTATATAAGTCGTATATTTACATACACTTAGGAGATACCATGAATAGATTTATGACAGCTATTGTATCAGGTATTGCTGGTATAACACTAGCAAGTCTCCTCCTATCTACCCCCCAGACTAACGATAAAGAGATAAACATTTGGAACAAAGTTTCCACCGATGAGGCTAATCCAGGAGCAGTTATCACACTGGATATGAGTAGGGGATATTCATATTGTCAGAATGGGTATATTTTTCTCGTTATAAAGGAGGTAGGTAAGGAGGATAACATTATATTGGCCTTTCCTGATGGAGGTTATTGGGAATCCCCAGTACAAGATCCCTTCTTAGAAGCTTTAGAGCTGGAGTTCAATAGCTTGGAAGAGTATCTAAGGAATAAACAAGGTCAAAGTATAGAGAAGGACTATTAATGGACTATATAGCGCTATATTACAATAAGTGCCTGGAAAATAAGCTACTTAAGGATGAAATAGATGTATTAGAGAAGATAGTACGAACGTCACTACCAATATTAGAAAGAGATGACCAAGAATGAAAAATGGTCTATGATGAGATGGTTAAACCTCTTTGTTGGGTTATGGGGCTTATATTATTATATGGATGGGGGTTCGCTATTCCTTTTAGTGATATCTATCCTGAACATAGGAGTGTGGGCAATGACACGGGGAAAGTCGTTCTCTTCATTCTTTACGTAGTAATAAGCGAATATGGAAAAAAGCTTGATCGTAACTATAAATGTCCCGTATATTGCGATGTAGACCATAAGCATATATTTTGGGGAAAAGATGAAAAGAAAGATGAAAAAGAAACTTACATACAACCAGTTAGCAGACTATATCCAACAGTTAGAGCTGCAAGTAGATAACCAACAGAGAGCTATTTACGATGTATCTGCACTATTACAAGAGTATGTAACAATGCGTAAGGATGTAGGTAAACTGCAGAAACACCTGCAAAAGCGTTTAGGATCTGCTTCCCAGATTCCGACTCGCTGGTCGGTATTTCTTAAGTACTGTAAAAACAGCTACTTAGAGCTGAAAAAAAAACTTGCATCATATCTATAAGACCTAGTAAACTACTACTAGTAACTATGCTTAATATAAAGGAGGTTGCATGAGGGTTTATAACTTAACTATTGTTTTTGATGACAACACAGAAGAGATAGAGTATATCGAAGAGAGTGTTGATGAAGTTCAAAAGGAGGTTGATTACTTTCAAGCTATAGCAGATGACAAATATGAAATGTCAACAACTTTAGATATATTAAGAAAGGTTAAAGATAAGGCTAAAGCATAAAGAACTCTATCTCGACTCGCCTTCGGCAAGCCGAGTAATTAATTTTAATCAACAGTTATTACCTCGACTGTTAAGCGAGTCACGAAGTGAGGAGTAAGGAGAGGTTATAACGAGGGGATATGAGAGAGTACAAAGTTAACGGACAGTTACATACTGTCTATGATGAAATCGATGAGGTACCTAGCAATGTGTCATTCTTAGATGATTGGCGCAAAGCAGCGATAGGTGATTGGGTGATTGCTGATGATGGAAGCGTTATCCAGATCCTACGCAAAGGGAAGATGCTTACTAGGAACAAGGTCAAAGAGTACGTGGGTACTTGCACTGGGTCATTCCCTGTGCTTGGAAGCGTTAAAATGGATACTTCACGGAGGGACAATATATATTCCTTCGGTGGACGTAGAGCCAAGGACGCTCTTTTGGACCGGACCACAAACAGTAAGCATGAAACCCTTTTTATACAATACTTGGTTTCGGGAATGTCATTACAAGATTCGTACATGAAGGCATTTCCTACAAATCAGGCTTGGTATGCTAGGGAAAAAGCAACAGCCCTTATGAGGCTGGAGAGGATAACAAAACAAGTGAAAGAAGAATTAAAACCAGTATTAGAAAAACTAGGTATAGACAATGAGACTGTTCTCAAGGATATCCATAACGTATCTAAAACAGCTGAGAAAGAAGATGTGCGCTTAAGGGCGCTTTTTAAATTAAGTGATATATTAGACCTTGAAGATAAAACTTCAACTAAGGTAACCCAGGTTACAGGAGCATTATTTCAAGGATTCCAACCAGATGCCTTAGAAGAAGTAGAAAGGCCAAGGGAGATAGAAGATGGCAACCCCGACTAAAGAATTTATGGACCACTTAAGGGAGAGAGAAGGTTATAAGTCTGAGGTGTACTTAGATACTTCCAATAGACCCACTGTAGGTGTAGGACATCTTTTAACAGCTGAGGAGATAAAAAAGTATCCTGTAGGTACTACTATAGATAAGGAGCAGCTAGCTCTATGGTTGGAAATGGACTCTAGCGTGGCATATAATGCTGGATTAGCTCAAGCAAAGGAAGCTGGCATTTCAGACCAGGGTATGATTGAAGCCTTAGCATCTGTAAACTATCAGCTAGGAAGATCCTGGGGCACAAAGAAGACTAAGTTCCCCAAGGCATGGAAAGCCATTAAGGATGGGGACTATATAGAGGCTGTGAAGCAAATAAAGGAGAATAGCTCTGGTGGAAAAAGTGATTGGTATGATGAAACACCTACTAGGGTAGAAGATTTTGCAAAGGCATTAAATGCTTATGGTAAGAAAGTTAAACCACAAGATTATGCACTACAACAAATGATAAATGAAGACAACACCTTTGCATAATGGAAAAAATTGATGCTAATGCTTTTGCTATGATGCAGCATGCTACAGCTGATAAGACTGCAGTATCGCTAAATGGTAGTAAGTCAAGATTGAAGAGTGAGGATTTACACAACACCTTGATGGCTGCTGGCTTTACCCCTGTTCTAGGGAATCTGGCAGATGCTGCAGATGCGTTATTATATGCTGCAGAAGGGGAGTTTGGCAATGCAGCTTTATCTCTTACAGCTATGATCCCATTTATTGGGCAGGCAGTTTCAGCAAAGAGAGCTATAAAGGCAGCAAAAAAAGCCGGTGATGAGATAGTTGCTATATATAGGGGTACCAATTGGCATCCGGCAAGAAAGAAGGTAGGTGAATCGGTATTGGACACAGGGGAAGCGATGGTTAAGGATGGAAAATTTGTTGGAGGTAAGTACTCACGCTTTAATCCTGGTACATCTAGATATGATCTTCCAGAAGGAACTATATGGGGGAGTAAGAGCAAAAAAGAGGCTATGGAGTGGGGAGCGTCCCAAGTGGACGACATTAGTGATAACTCTAATTATATTCTAAAGTTTGAGATACCTCAGTCAGAATTATCTCGACTTAAGCCAGTGTTTGATAGGGGCAGTACAAACATTGGTATACCTGGTGGGCTAGATAAAAAGTGGCTTACCAAAGCTGAAAAGGTTACTGAGGATATGTATATGGATTTAAAGTATGGCAAACATTAATACTAGAAATGTATCACAAGCAGAAGAAGAACTCAAACTTGCAAGGGAGGACATTATAGCCTATGGTAAGTTATTTCTTCCAGATGATTTTATGCGCTCTGAAACGCCTTTCTTTCATTATCAGGTGGCAGATGTCGTTAATGACCTTTCAGTTAGACAACTTGCGGTCATACTACCCCGTGGCCATGGCAAGACTGTACTCACTAAGTGTAGCATACTGCATGATTTTTGCTTTACTACAGAACCACTATTTTATGGTTGGGTCGCTGCATCTAGCAAGATTAGTGTTCCTAACTTAGACTATATAAAATATCACTTGGAATATAACGAAAAGTTGCGGTATTATTTCGGTGATTTAAAAGGGAGAAAATGGACAGAAGATGATATTGAACTTAAAAATGGTACCAAGCTTATTAGTAAGTCGAACTTGTCAGGGATACGAGGTGGCGCTAAACTACACAAGAGATACGATCTCATTGTGCTGGACGATTTTGAGGATGAGAATAATACCGTTACGCCTGAGTCTAGAGCTAAAATCTCGAACCTTGTTACGGCTGTTGTGTTTCCTGCTCTTGAACCTGGCACTGGTCGCCTTAGGATTAATGGTACTCCCGTTCACTTTGATAGCTTCATTAATAACATCCTGGTTAACCATGATAGGGCGAAATCTGAAGGCTCGGATTTCAGCTGGAAAGTGATTACACATAAAGCTATACAATCTGATGGACAACCTATATGGCCTGATTGGTTTGGCCATAAGGAGATGGAGAGAAAGAAGAAATTTTATACTGACTCTGGACAACCGCAGAAGTTCTATCAAGAGTATATGATGGAAGTTCAAAGTACTGAGGATGCAATCTTCACCAGAGATCATATTAAGTACTGGGAGGGAGATTTTATACATGAAAATGAAACAGGGATATCTTATATACATACAACAGATGGTGACGTTAAGCCAGTCAATATTTTTACGGGTGTTGACCCCGCTACTGATTCTGCTCGTAGGGATAGTGACTTCAGCGTTCTACTTACTATTGGTGTGTGCCCTGATAATAATATATATGTGCTTAACTATGTACGCAAGCGCAGCTTGCCTGTTCTCGGGATACCAGGAGATCATAAAAAAGGAATCGTTGATCACATCTTTGAGCTTAATAACATCTATCACCCTTCCCTTTTTACAATCGAAGAGACTACGATGTCTAGGCCGATTTTTCAAGCGCTTATGGCAGAAATGCGTAGGCGTAACGATTTCACGGTTAAGTACGCTGCTGAAAAACCAGGTAATAGAATGTCGAAGCGTGACAGGATACAAGAAATACTTGCGCAAAGATTTTCAGTGGGTGCGGTACACCTTAAGAAAGATATGTTTGACCTTCAAAGAGAAATTATAACTTTTGGTCCTAGAATGGGCCATGATGATACTATTGACGCTTTAGCTTATGCATGTAAGTATGGCTATCCTTCTAAGGATCTTAGTCAAGATAAGAAGGGTAACTATTATAAGAAGAAACCACAAGCTAAGAATTGGGTCACAGCATAAGGAATAAAAAATGGCAAAGAATAAAAAAGCAGATCAAGTAAGACAGTTATACAATATGTGTAGCAATACCACTAGAACTCAGTGGCAAAAGATTAACCAGATGGGTTATGAGTTTGCTCATGATGATCAAATTAGCCAGGCTGATAAAGCAAGCTTAGAAGAACAGGGTATGCCTACATTTACTATTAATAGGATACTGCCTGTAGTAGAGATGTTAAACTTCTATGCTACAGCCAATAACCCTAGATGGCAAGCTATAGGGGTAGAGGGAAGTGATTCTGCTGTTGCTGCTGTATATTCTGATCTATCTGACTATGTATGGCATAACTCAAATGGCGCTACTTTATATGCTAATGCTATTAATGACTGTATCACAAAGTCTATAGGTTATCTGTTAATATCAGTTAATCAAGATGCAGACAATGGCCTTGGAGAGGTTGTAGTTCAACAGCCTGAACCATTTGACATATTTATAGATCCTAAGAGTAGAGATATGCTATTTAGAGATGCTGCTTATATAATGGTAAGAAAGGTCCTACCTAAAAACCATCTTATCAAACTATTTCCTGATGCAAAAAGAAAGATAGCAAATGCTAGTAGCGATGACCAGTGGAGTAGAACATATTCACAGAGGCCTACCAATGATGCAAGCCAAAAGCTATTCACCTATAATGATGACACAGATGGGGATGATGCTCTTACTGCTATAGGAGAGCAGGATGAGCTTATAGAGTTTTTTGAAGTGTATGAAAAGATTAAGATGCCATATATGAGTGTCTTCTATAGAATACCACCAAACCCTCAGCAACTTGAACAAATCAAGAAGCAGGTAGAAGTAAAGATGAAAGAAATGGCTGCTGAGATGCAAGTGGAATTGTTAGAGCAAGAAAAGAAGATGCAGGAAGCTGTACAAAAGGGTGAGATGATACCAGAGAGGTATGAACTTGAAATGAAGAAGGCTCAGGAAATGATGCAGCAGCAGTTACAATCTGCAGAGCAAGAATACATGAGTGAGTTACAATCTGAAGCTTCCAAGATCGAGAATAAAATAGTTACAGAGAAAGAATATAAGATACTTATAAAAGATCCTCAGATACAGAAGAATATAGTAGATGCTGTTAGGTTCTTTAATGATAGAATAAAGCAGACTTGCGTTGCAGGCGATAAGCTATTGTATGAAAAGGTATTGCCAGATACTATAAAAGACTATCCACTTATTCCATTTCACTATAAATGGACAGGCACTCCTTATCCAATGTCAGCTGTATCGCCACTTATTGGAAAGCAGAGAGAGATAAACAAATCCCATCAGATCATGGTACATAATGCTTCATTAGGATCAAGTTTAAGGTGGATGTATGAGGAAGGATCAATAGATGCAGAGGTCTGGGAGAAATACTCCTCGAGCCCAGGTGCTTTGCTGCCTGTAAGGCCTGGAGTAGAGCCGCCTACATCTGTTATACCAGCACCATTATCAAATGCTTTCTTCCAGGTTGTACAAGAGGGTAAGGCTGATATGGAATACTTAGCTGGTATTTATAGCTCTATGATGGGTGATAGCGCAAATGCAGGGGAAACATATAGAGGTATGTTGGCATTGGATGAATATGGTACTAGACGTATTAAGCAATGGATGACTACATCTATAGAACCAGCTTTAAAGCAGACAGGTACAATTATTATGCAATATTCCCAGTCTACTTATACAGCTTATAAAAGATTTAGAATAGTACAGCCCAGCGCTCTACAGGAGCAAAAGGAACAAGAAATTAACATACCAATCTATAACGATATGGGTGAAGCTATAGGTAAGTCTATGGATGTAGAAGCAGCCAAGTTTGATGTTAGAGTTATACAAGGGTCTACAATGCCAGTTAATAGATGGGCATACCTAGAAGAGCTTAAATCATTACTGCAAATGGGCGTAGTAGATGATATAGCTGTGTTAGCAGAAACCGATATAAAGAACAAGGAGAACATTGCGAAAAGAAAATCTCTGTACTCACAACTGCAAGGACAAATACAACAACTATCCGAAAATCTTGAAGATAAAGAGGGCACTATTGAGACACTTGAACGTCAATTGGTCCAAGCGGGTATTAAAAACAAAGTCATGCAGGCAAGTGTTGAGATAAACAAAGAAAAGGAAGCAGTGAAATCTCAGATAGATAAAGAGTATGTAGAAACAGAGGGAAAACAGAAGCTACTACGTAATGTTATGTCTAACAATGTTGATGCTCAGCAACAAAAAGCAGCAAATATGTTAGAAAGTGTAAAAAATAACTTGCAAGCTAATAATAAAGAGTAGTAACTTACACAGAATTTTATTAACCATAAAGGAGAAATAATGGCAGAAGATAATAAAGGTAACTCCGAAATAGGGATGCAAGAAGACTCTTTTGAGTCAGCAGAAGGTGCATCCAATACGGACTCCTCAGCATTCTTCGACCAACTCGAACACGAGGTAAATGGTGGAATAATCGAACACACTGAGGCAACCCAAAGTCAATCAAGTGGCTCCGAACAGGTAACCCACACAACACAGGACGATGGCTCCAATAACGTGAACCAGTCAGCCGACAGCACAGACTGGAAAAAACGCTACGAAGATAGTAGCAGAGAAGCTGTCCGCTTATCAGATCAGTATCGAGAGGTTGAACCTTTCGTACCTGTTTTGCAAGCGATGAAAAATGATAGTGGATTAGTAGAACATGTTAAAGACTATTTGGTCAATGGCGGTAAGCCAGATAAGACTATTCAAGAACAGTTAAATCTTGATGAAGACTTTATCTTTGATCAACAAGAGGCTATAACAGATCCTCAATCTGATAGTGCAAAACTTTATAATGCACACATCGATAAAGTGGTCCAAGGTAGAGTGGGTCAAGTACTCCAAGCTGAAAAGCAAAGAGCGCAACAGATCCAAGCTACTAGAAACCGTGCTATTGAAGAGCAAGCATTTAAGAAAGAGCATAACTTGTCAGATGCAGACTTTGAAGATTTCAAGGCTCGAGCTCAACAGCATACCATGTCGCTTAATGACGTGAACTTCCTGTTGAACCGAGACAGAAACAACGAAAATGTTGCGAACTCTACAAAGAAGGATATGTTAAACCAAATGAAAAATGTCAGGAATATGCCTACATCCGCATCAGGAGCAAACAGTCAAGGCGCACAGAGATCACAGTCAGATGAAATATTTGATGCGATAAGCGGCTTTGATGAAAGTGTTGATAACCTGTTTGGATAGACTTATATAGGTTTATTTGCTCTATCTAAGCATTAAATAGGAGATAGACAAATGTCTGATATTCTAAATGTAACTGGAGACAGTTACATTAATGAGCCAACAGAAGCATACGGTCCGGATACGGCCACTGGCGCGCTTCGGAGACAATACAACTTCGGTAGTAAAGTCTCTGAACTCTCGCTATCACAAGATCCGTTCTTCCGCTTTGTTTCTATGGTGGCCAAAAAACCAACAGATGATCCGACTTTCAAGTTTACTGAAAGACGTGAATCATATTTAAGACGCTATGTATATGTTAATTTACATGGTGATGGAGACTCCACAACAGATAGCGAGGCTGGTGGTAATAGCAATACTGGTATAGCAATTGCTACAGATGATGATGCTGATGGCGATAATATTTATATCGAAGTCGGTACAGATTGGCTATACGAAGGTAATAAGAGAAAGGCTTACGGGCAAACTGCTACCGCTATTGGCGCTAGTGGAACTGCACCTAAGTTCTTATTTCCTGGACAGCTACTTAAAGTACCTGTCTGCAGTGCAGAAAATGCATCTAATGATCAATCGACAAATGACTATATGATTGTCAAGATTGATGAATTGATGAAAGGAGCTGCAACTAACTACCAAAAGCTACAGTGTAGTGTAGTTAAGGGTGTTACTGCTGGCTCATTCTTTATGGGTATGCCAGATGCTGCCCTTCTTAAAGGATCTGCTGAAGCTCTTGAACCGTATAGATGCTATGTATCTGGTACCGCATTTGCTGCTGGTACTGGGTATCCAGAGACCTGGCAAGATCAGCCATTCTCAGTCGCATCAGGCCAGACTCAAATCTGGAAAACCTCATGCGTAATGAATAATACTGATCGTGCTACTGTACTAAAGTATGAAGGTAATGAATGGGCTCGTATCTGGAAGCAGAAACTTATCGAGCATAAATGGGATATCGAAAATAGTTTGTTATTCGGAACCCAGAATGCTACCTATGGTACTACTCAAGGTGCTGTAGACTTCATTACACAGTATGGTAATGTCTTTGATCTTTCTAATCTGACAACCAAAACTCAAGATAGCTTTCTTGATGACATGTCAGCCTTGTTAGATCCACGATATAATAATGCTAAGTCAACTATCTTCTTCTGCTCTACAGAAGTTTATAACTGGCTACATAAGTTATCTGGATACTTTTCTAACAATATTGCTAATGTCTACCCAGGAGATGGGCCAACTACAACCTCTTTAGGGCGTGCTGACTTTAGCACATCAGGTAAGAAGAAAGTGTTTGGTGTTGACATTACGACTATATCTACAGTATATGGAGATATGAACATTGCACGAAATGTGCATCTTGATGGTACCAAAGTGAAAATCATTGGTATCAACATGAAATATTGTTCTTATCGCCCTCTTGTAGGTAATGGTTTAAATCGTGATACTGGAATCTACGTAGGAGTTCAGACTTTACAGAACTCAGGTGTCGACCGTAGAGTGGATCAAATCTTAACCGAAGCTGGAATGGAATGGAGTTGTCCTGAAACTCATTCTATCTGGTCATAAGGAGGTATATTATGGCAAATCCATTATATGGACAAAATAAGGCAGATGGCTTTCTTGATACTTTAGCAGATGCTGATGATAAAGTCGCAGCTGCTGGTACAGGTGGTACTGCTGCAGGTAATGCTGCTGGTGTGGCTACTAAAGTAATTCCAATCACTATAGCTGGTGTGGAATACTTTTTAGCATTGTATCCAGACAATGATTAATCTGTTAAACTAGAATGGGCCTGCTCCTCCCCTGGGAAGATTTCTCTCCCCAGGGGGGGTAGGCCACCTTAGATAGGAAGATATGGCAACCTTTACAGATCAAGTAAAAGCAATCACTTCACTAACTGATGCTACAAACTTTGGTACATACTTAACGGATGGATTAAAAGATGTAGTCAACAGAGTTATACAGCTTAGACCTGAAAAGGCTGGGCTTTTTGCAGTTAGTACAACATTAGAGGATGGGAATGGAGCCGATCTAGGAGGTGGCTCAGTTCTTAATGTGGTTAGGGAGAATGGTACTGCTGGTACAGACTATTTAAAGCTTACAGAAGTAACAAGTTCTAATACTAACGATAACTTTACCTATACAGCACATGGCTTAAGTGATGGAGATACAGTAAGGTTGAGTGGCTTTACAGGGTCAACTGGGGTGAATGGTATTACAGGTAAGGTAGAAAATAAAACTAATGATACCTTTGAGGTGGCAAATGTTGTAGTTGATGTTGATGGTACAGATGGAATTGTGGAAAGACTCTCTGTTGACAATTGGGTAACAGCCCAAAGAATTTCCCCAGAAGAGAGGTTCTTATCTAATGACTCTACCAGTTTATACTATAGATCCAAGTATCATCCAGCCTTTTGGGAACTAGATGGTAAGACATATATACATCCAACACCTGGCTCTAGTGGTGATAGAGCTTCTATACATCATATTAAATATTCAACTGTAGCTGGAAGTGAAGATACAGGTGAGATAGTTGGCTTTCCTGATAGCTTTGAACATCTTATGGTCCTTTATGCAGGCTCACAAGCACTATTAGAATACTTAGGAGACTTAGAGGACTCATTGCCTGCAGCTCTTGCGCTCCCAGCAACGCCGATATCCCCTGTATTAAGTGATTCTTCTATTAGCTTTACAGAAACTACTACATATACCGCTCCAGTCATTTCATTGCCAACATTTCCATCTTTAACATGGAACATGCCTACTGCGCCTGTGACACCAGCACTTGCCGATGCCAGTATTGATGCTTTAGGAACAGCACCTATATATACAGCTCCTGTAATTTCTCCTGATTTTGCAGAGATACAAACATGGATAGATGATGATGATCCAGAGTTAGCACAATCTGCACAAGGAAAGGTAACCTTGGAGATAAATAAGTATCAAGCAGATATACAGAGTGCTCTTAACGATTTTAACGAGCTTAATACAGAATATCAAGCAGATATGCAAGTTAAGACACAAGAGGCTCAACTACTATCTAAAGATGATGACCAGAAGATACAGAAATATGGGGCAGAGTTACAAGAATATACAGCTAGTATAACAAAATTAGTACAAGAAAACCAAAGCAAGGTAGCAGAATGGCAAACAGAGTCAAGTGTAATAGTTCAGAAATATGGAGCTGAACTAACCAATAGTGTGAATGAGTTTAATAAGACACAGGTAGAGTACCAAGGTGAGCTACAGAAAGCTATACAAGAAGCTCAACTTATCTCCGCTGATGATGCTCAAAAGATACAGAAATATGGTGGAGAGGTACAGGATTATTCAGCCAATGTACAGGCGGTTGTAGCAGAGTTTAATTCTGCAGTACAAAAAGAAGGTACAAAATATCAATGGGCCCATGGGAGATATGTAGCTTTAAGACAACAATATAATGATGCTTTCGGACTATTAGCTCCGCCTAAGCAAAAAGGAGATAAATAATGGCCGATCATATAAAGTATGCAGTATCAGTGGATGTAGTCGATCAATATACCCAACCTAGCATAGATTACACATCTGATGAGAATAATAATGCAGGCACTGTATCGGCAAATACAGAGTTATTTAGACATTATAGCGCGGTAGGTGGTACTATTGGGGCATCTGTTACAGCAATTAGTAATGCTACTGGAGGGATTGAAATATCTGGGACCGTAAATGGATATAGTGCAGGAGCACCAACTTATACAGCATTGGATACATCAGCTACTAAAGTATCTATAGGGGCTGATGACACCCCATATGCTGGCATATTTATAAAACATTCAGGGTTTACTGATGGGAACTTTGATACACGCTCATATGAATGGGTGTCAGTATGGATAGAATATACCTCTGGTAATTATGCATTGTTTTGCTCTATACCATCAGGTGGATGTATATTTTTACCAAATACCCCTGCTATTGGGGCTGGCTGTTCATTCCATGTATCAGCATCAAGCGATAAAGTAGGAACGGCATCAGCAGCCACGATTCACTCACAATTAGTAACTATAACATAATAAACAGGAGAGACCGATGAGTAACGATGAAGTAAAACTGGAAGATGTTGCAGAACCTGCAACAGACTTTCAAGGCAAGACAAATGAAGAGCTCTTAGAGATAAGAGATACCTTAGCACAGCAACTTCAACAGTATCAAACTATGGCTATAAAAGCTTCTGGCGCTCTAGAAGTGTTAGGCCAATTAGTAGTAGAACGGGAAGAAGATGACAGTTAAGGAGATTATGGAAAGGGCAGGTACGACTCAAACGGGTCGTGCCTTAGCCTATATTAATGACGCTCTAGATGAGATGGCTATATCTTCAGAGACACATGTCAAAACTGATAAGATCAATATCACTAAAGATCAAAGATTCTATACCCTACCTAGTGATCTCACTAAGCTTATGGATATAAGAGTCAAAGATCATAACAATGAAGATGGCAAGTATAGATCTGTACCTAGGTCTATTTATAAGCCTGTATTGGTAGACGAAGATGGCAGCTAAAACATATGCATATTATATAGAAGGTAACAAACTTGCTATAATACAGAAGGATTCTACATCATCTACAGTAGATAATGAGTACAATATGTACAAGAGTCCTACAGAGTCTGTTACAGATGGTATAGAAGTTCAGTATTCATATACTCCTACAGCCCCTACAGATGAAGGCTCATCTTTAGATATTACAAGGTATCAGGCAAATGCTATAGTTTACTATGTGAAGGCAAAGCTTGCAGAGGATTCAGGTGATATGGAACAGAGGGAGTATTTTTTAAGAGAGTTTAAACGACAACTAGAAAAGGGGAGTTCTGCTTTAAAAGGTGGAATCCACATAGTACAAGGATTAAAGGAGCTTAGATAATGGCAGATTTAAAGAAGTATACCGTAGATGAGGTATTGGGCAAGATATTCAACGATGGTAGTGGTACCACTAATATACGTGGGAAGACTACTGGAGAGATGCTTAGTGCTGCATTAGATGATACTAATAACAGGCTTAATATAGACTTGCAAGGTGGAACTATTACTGGAGATGTAGCAATTGTAGCTGGAAATGGAGAGAGTGGAGACTTGACAGTAGCAGGCTCTGTCGGTATAAATGAGGTTGCCCCAGATTATAAACTTGATGTTAATGGATCGTTTGGCTTTAACCCTGGTGCATCTGTTACTCCTGTAGACAATGGGGATATCGTTATTGAAGCTACAGATAATACAACTTTAACATTTAAACTGAAGGGATCTGATGGTACTGTAAGGACTGGTACTATTACATTAGCATAATGTGTATATTTAGACAGAATAAAACATTGGAGAGTTAACATGATATCATTACTGGAAGCATTCAATGGTAGTATAGATACAAATAGGCTAGGACCTTCACAGAGGCCCAAAACACCCCCTAGAAGCTCGTCAAGTGGATTTTCCGATATGAAGTTCACTCACGCACTAATAAAGCATTTAGACAAGCTTTACGGACGTATTTTGGGAGATGAGCTCTCAGAAGTAGTCAATCAAGCAGATATTGTAGGAGATATAAACGGCATACCATTAGTTCGTAAGAACTCATACTATAATCCTGGGCATAGCAGTGTAACAGAGAGCGCGTAATGTCATACCCAAAGATCAAAATATCGGATGACTCTGGGGAAACAGTAGGCATTACTGACAACCGTCTAGATGTTAACGTGGCTGGGGCTACTATAACGACAGGCGATATTGATGTAAATTTAGATTCGGCAACAGACAGTGTAGCTGTGACAGGCACAGTAACTGTAGACTCCCTTGATACCCAACCTGCAACCTTTAATACTGTAGACGGCAGTGAAATTACCACAGCAGATAATACTAATGCAGCTGCTTTTGCTAGTGTTGGCACTAATGTGAAAGAGGTGCAAATACAATCTTTATCTACTAACGTAGATAGTTTCTATATAACTGATACAAGTGATAACCCTTGTGCAGAACTAACCCCAGCAGGAACATTATCCCTACCTATAAGTAACCTTAACTTACTGAAATATAAGAAGTTAACTAATGATGGTACTAGTCAAAAACTCTTAATTACGGCATTAAGCTAATGGGAAGAATAGCACTTAAACAAGCTGGTATACCTAACCATAAGCTTCAGAAGAACCTTGATGTTAATGGGTTTGCTATAAATGATGGACTTGCTGGTGAAGGCTTATATCTTAAGGATTGGGATGGCAATCCTCAAATGCGAGCAGGTTTAAATATCTCAAATCCTGCTCATACACTAACTGTATATGATGCGGACTATCCTTATATACAGTTTATAAACTCTCATACTGGTTCAGGGCAGAATGATGGACTTGTTATAGGTATGCAAAAAAATGCTGCTGCATACATCACATTAAGAGAGTCTTCACCACTAATATTTAGAACAAGTGATACAGATAGGCTTACTATAGAGAAAGGTGGCAATGTAGGTATTGGTGTTGCAGACCCTGATACTACATTAGAGGTATGGAGTGCATCCACACAGCTCAAGCTATCTAACAGCGATACAAGTTATGCAACAATAGGTGTTATTTCTGGTAGTAGACTATCTATTGCAACAGCAGAAAGTGGTAATATTACTATTGATACAGCTGGTGGTAATATAGCACTTAAGTCTGGTGGTGGTACTTATACTCCAACGGCAGATAGCGATGCTGCAACCAAAAAGTATGTAGATGATAAAGTTCCTGATACAAGTAAGTTTTATTATGATATCAGGATAGCTAATTATTATGCAACAGCAACAGCAAACTACTTGCCTCTTGCAGGGTATGTTACCGAAAAGACTTCTACTACGAGCAATAATGAATATCTTGCTATGATTGCACCCTTTGATGGAACGTTGGAAGAAGTTGTGTGGAGAAGTGAAATGTCTCAAAATGGTGCAACAAGCCTGCGGATACTCGAGGCTTCCGATGAAACAGAAATTCCAGGCACAACCATATATAGAAAAGATTATACTTTGGGACTTACACAAGCTAATACAGTAGTAACTGTTGATATGTCGTCTCCCAGTGTTGGAACTGACCCTCCTACATTTACAAAAGGGAAATTATATGTAGTCTATCTAAGGCATCCCAATGCACCATATGATACAAATGTAACATTAACTTTTAAGTGGGATGTAACGAGTTAATATGAAGATATATAGACATCCAGCAGCAACATCTTACTCAACCAATTGGGCTATATGGAGCAAAGGTTTAATACCAACCTCTTTAGTTGCAGATCTTACGGAACCGTCGAAACCTTACTTTACGACTAAAGACACTGGTAGTGGGATAGAAGTAGAAGGAGAGTGGTCTACATGGTCCTCTGCCGAATCTAGCTATATCACAATGTGTAATGCCTCTTCAGCAGATGATTATCTTGGTGGCTCAGGAAGGCCACTTGTTATCGCTCTCAATGTAATCACTCACAGGATAACTGATGGAATTATTACGGCAAGATAATGGATATTATAGACACACTTAAAGTAGAATCAATAGGTCTTGGTGGTTGGTGGCTCTCTATGAGTTCCTGGCTACCTGATATGGTTAGTCTGTTTGTTGGACTCGCCACGCTTATCTACCTAGTTATAAAGATAGGCAAAGAACTTAGAACTAAATAGGAGAGAACTATGTTATGTATCAAATGTGGATCAAATCAGACCATCAAGTATGGTATACGCACTAATAAAGATGGTAAGGATATACAGAGGCACTTTTGCAACAGTTGTAGAAGGGAATTTTCTACCAGTCTAGAAGCTTCTAAGAGTGCATCACAGGTAAGAAGGGCTATAATAACACCTGATAAGCATTTTCCATATGAGGATAAACCAGCTATTAATGCTCTGGTAAAGGCTATAAGTCTAGTAAAACCAAGCATTTACGTGGATTTAGGGGATACTGGGGAATGGGAATCTGTATCAATGTGGAAGTGGAAGAGAAAGAAACAGCCACCGCTAGAACACATTATACCAGATATAGAGAAAGAGATTAAGGCTGTCAACCGTGGAATGGATGTAATAGATGAGGCTCTAGATAGTGTAGGATGTGATGAGCGTCACTTTACAGAAGGTAACCATGACAACTGGCTAAATAGGTTTGTAGAGAGATACCCCTATTTGCCCCAATATAGGCTCAAAAACGCGATAAAACTGGAAGAGCGAGGTTATACCTACCATCCATTCGGAAAGTACCTTAAAATAGGCAAGCTACACTTCTATCATGGACATCAGTATGGAGGTATGTATCATACTGCAAACCACTTAAGAAAGCTTGGATGCAATGTTATGTATGGGCATTGGCACGATCTGCAACATATGACAGCCACCCATATGGATGGACCTAAAGGAGCCTGGAGTATAGGATGTTTAAAGGATATGAGTACAGAATCTAATGCCTGGCTTGATAATAGGAACCATAACTGGGCACATGCATTTGCTATAATAGACTTCTTTGGAGATGACTTTACAGTGGATGTAGTACAGATAATAGATGGCAAGTGCTCTATATGGGGCAATATGATAAATGGTAACGAATAAAGGAGAATAACATGAGTGCACTAATCGCATGGGTAACAAAAACAATCCTAACTGAAGCTGTTCTTAAGCAGATAGTTATGATACTAGGAGATTATCTTGTAGAGAGTTCAGCTAATAAGCTTGATGACAAACTATGGGCTAAAGTAAAGAAAACACTGGTTAAGTAATGCCTAAGAAGTCATTAGTTATAAATGGGTTCCTTGGAGGTATCAATGAGGATGCAGACTTAACAGATATACAATCTGAGGATCAAGGTGGTAAAAATGAACTTACAGCCTGTGATGATGGTATATGCAATATGCCTGGCAAGATTCGTGGGAAGACTGTAGTTTCTGCAGCTGGAGAAGGCGCCCTTGGATTAAGTGGTACTGCTGATGCTAGCGAAGATCTGTTAATATATGGTACCGACTATTATAGAAATCAAGGAGTATATAAAGTTGGTAGTAATGTTGAATGGTCTGGAAAGAATACCGTTAAAAGACCTAATAGTACTGCGCTTGCAACTGGAAGTAGTAATGTATCACAGCAGACCAGCTCACTGGGACTAAAGGCTTCTGGCACATCAACAGGGGAGGACTTAGACTATGTATTTTTGGGCAAGGCCGCTACCCAGAGTAATGGAGACTGTCTTATTGCTAACAGCACTGCTGCTCTTACTCAAAAGACCGACCGTCTTATTGCATGGAACTATGACGAGTATAATGATGGAAAAATCCCTAATCCACCGTTTGGTACTGAGTTTACATCTCATAAACATTTTGGGTTTATAAGTGATACTGGTTGGACCGTGAGTTTTTGGGATGAGAGCGCTAGCGCCAATTCCTGGGGTGGTCATACAGCATCCCCTGCAAATGGTAGTTTTATAGGGGCCTACCCAGACACCGGATCTCAATCCTATGCAGAATGTGACTATATTAGACTTGGCAGGCGATATATAAATGATTCAAGTTGGAGTAATTATGATCCTGCAATAGTAATAAGAACTGGAAATGGGCCCACAAATAACCCAACAGATAATATACCTGGACTATATGATACAGGCATTAATGTTGCAGATAAGGATATATATATAGAGATATCCATCAATGGCAACAATTCTGGAAATAATGATGCACATGAATGGGCCGAGCAGGGCACTAGTGGATTTACGAGGCTGACCATTGTTCTTGACTCGCATTTTGCAGATAGTATTGTAAATTACAATCCTGATTTGGTTGGAGACAGTTATTGTAAGATATATAGGAAAACTAGAGCTGAACTCGATTCATTACAGGCAATAGATAGAAGCAATGGAATCGGTCATGCAAATATTGCTAAAGCAAGGATTAAAATACCTTATGATAGTGCTATATTTACTGGGGACAATTTTAACGGTGCTAACATTGCAAATATTTGGATAATTGCTGAGGGTGCAGACATGAGCATAACAGATAACACTATAACTGGTGGAACTACTAGATGGTTATTGAATCTCTATGAGCTTTCATTTATGGGAAGTACGCAGCCAGGATGGGCCAACACAAATACCAAATTTATACAGACTAAGGTAACTAATGGTATAGAGTCTTTACTACGGCCATATGATGGGTATCTATCATTAGTTTCAGACAATACAATGAACCTGGAAATAGCGAAACCCAGTGATGCTCATATAGGGAAGTTATATTACCAGGAAGCAGACGATAATGGGGTTGCCAGTGGATCTCTATTTTTACTAGCAGAGGTAGATACGTCAAAAGGAGTAAAGAGTATATTATCTACTTATTATAGGGATTGGGATGATAATGGTACTGATCCCGACAGTGTGAAACTTGTTATGTCAGACCCTCCTATATCTTCAACATATAAGCTTGAGGCTGGATATCCAACAGATACAGAGTCTATTAACGCACAATGGGACCATGCTGTTGCTATTGGCAGACAGGTATATATAGGTAGTGTTGTTAAAGAGGGTGAAGACTTAGCATCTACAGCCGTATCAGTTAATGCAGGAACAACACCAGATTTATATCCCACTTTTAGTACTGTAGGCTATTCACTGGATACAGCTACTTATCCATATCCTCAATCAATACATGTAGATGTGACATCTGCAGCTGATCCTTCTATATTTCAGTATAGTTTTGATGGTGGTACAAGTTGGGATGTTGCTACTATAACAATGAATGAATCATTACAAGAACTTGGCAGTTCAGAAATATATGTGAAGTTTCCAGTTGATACTGGCTATACTGTGGGCGATGAATGGAAAATAGTTATAGAGAAGGAAACTGACCTTATCTTAAAAGGGACCATAGGTAAAAAGTATGGCTTCCCAGATCTTAACTATATAGACCTTGAGTTACCAGGATCTGGTATTACAGCTATGATGGCTTCTGGAGATAGATTGTTTGTCTTCTCTGATGATATGCTTAATATAGTCAATGTAGCTCAAGACTTTGAGTTTCTAGAAGGTTCATTCCAGGGTTATGGTGTTACCAATAAGAAAAGTGTATGTAAAGTGTTAGAGGGTTTGGCATTTGTAAATAATACTGGTGTGTACTATTTTGATGGTGCGGAAATGAACTCTTTATCTGACGATCTGATGATGAGTAGGGCATGGACTAATGGTAGTTCTATAGGCTATTTACCTTCTGAAAAGATAGTGGTTGTTTGGGATTCAGCAAAATTATGGGGATATAGTCTTGTTACTAAGGCTTGGGTAACAAAGAGTATAGCAGCAAATGCTATACCAAGTACGGCTATAGCCTATTATGGTAATGAAGCACATTTTCTCACCGCTTCAGCAATGAATAAACTTGCTTTAAGTAGTAGTACACTTGACCCTAGCATAGAAACTGGCAAGATAATATGTGGTGATCCAAGCAGGAGAAAGAAGTTTAAAAAGGTGTATATAAGTTCAGCTTTTGGTGCCGGGACATTAACTCTACATTGGAGTATAGATGGAGCTGGATATAATGATAGCCAAGCTATAACAACTGGAGATAATTTTGCAGTGACTATAAATGCTAATGGTAAGAATATACGGTTTAAACTAGTAGGTAGTGGCCTGTCAGACGATTATAGCATAGGTGAGATATCCTTAATATATAGAGATAAAACAGTTAAATAATGAGAAGTAAAGAGGAAAGAAAGGCTTTACACAGACTTGCAGAAAGACGGTCTAGAAAGGATACCATTTCTAAGGCTGATAATTCCTCACGTATAGTCAGGGATGGGAAGAAACTTTTCCAGGTAACTACTATAGATGGGGAAGAGTTATACAATGAAGTAAAGACCTCATCTAGAGCTGCTGCTGGACAGTCGACTGGCAGTGGTGGTGATACAACTCTCAATATATCTGGAGGGGGTGGAAGAGTAGGTGCAGCCTCTTCACACTTAAGCCTTGAAGATGTTGGTAGAGATGACCATCATCCAGAACTACATACTTTAGCCTCCCACTCAGATTGGGCATCAACTGGTACAGGAAATAATGTAGTTCTATCTGCAGGGCCAACATTAACTGGAACTGCTGCTTTTGCTGATATTACAGCCTCAGGCGATCTTGATGTTACAGGAGATATTAGTTGTGATGATCTTACAGTTGGTGGTTCTGCCTCCATCTCTGTTGATACAACTGCCACTGGAACAGTTACTATTACTAAAACTACCACTAGTGCGCTAAAGGTAGAAGATGGGTCTAATAGCATAGCTCTACAAGTAGATACTACAAACAATACAGTTGGAATAGGGGGAGCTGATAGTACTGACACATTAACTGTTACTGGAACTACAAATATAACAGGTGCCACTACCATTGGAGGAACATTAGGTGTAACTGGCTTAGCTACTTTAGATGGTGGTATTGTAGTTGATTCTGATAAGTTTACAGTAGCAGATGGTACAGGTGATACTGTTATTGCTGGTTCATTAAATGTCCAAAGTGTAAGTGGGGTGACAATAGATACGGGTAATAGTTTTGAACTTACCTTTTCTGGTACCAATGCTGCTAATATACGCCACTCTGGCTCAAGTCAAGATATATATATACTCCCAAGTGGCTTGTTGAGACTTGGTTCTGGTGGTCAGAATGATAGGATTGTTATTGCATCTGATGGTCATGTTGGTATAGGGACGCCAGCAACAGCAGCAGATATATTGAAGATTAGTGGTAAGCGTACATTAACTACAAGTGCAGATACAAATTATACTGCTCACATGATAGCTAATACTGGTAGCGGTAATGCTTCAACATACTATGATGCTATAGATGGGGACTTTTCTGGTAGCGACTATGGGAGAGTAGGTCAGAGTAATACTGGACATATGGAGTATGTAATTGAAGCTTCCTCACCCGCGCCATACCATGTATTTACAGGTGGCAATGTCGGTATAGGGACTACTTCACCAGGAGAACCTCTTGACGTTGCTAATTTAGGTGGTGGTGCTCAAATGTCTCTTACACGAATGGATAATAGTATATCTTCAGGAAATGAGATAGGTCATTTATTCTTTACTATGGTGGATGCAGATGGGACAACTGATAGAGATATTTCTTGTGGTATTGGTGCTTATGCAACGGAGACCCACGATGGGGCTAATTTTGGGGGAGAACTTCGTTTTTCTACTTCTGATAATACAAGTTCTACAAAAACTACTAGAATGGTTATTGACGAAGATGGCTATGTCGGTATCGGGACTACTTCGCCATCTGCATTGCTTGAAATAGCTTCTTCAACTGCTAATAGACCAATTGTTTATATAACCAATACTTCTACTTCTCCAAACGATGAAGGTGGAAATATAATATTTAGAACTGGTGACCCAGATGCCAATCTTACTACAAATGATGTATTGGGTGATATATCGTTTCAAGGACAAGATAATTCTGACAATGCTTATATAACTGGTGCGACAATTAGGGCACGAATAGATGGAACTCCTGGTACAGATAGTATGCCTACAGAATTAGCATTTTATACAAATTCTGGAGCAAATAGTCATACACAGCAAATGTGTATTCTTGCAAATGGCAACGTCGGTATAGGGACTGCTGCACCACAAGTAGAATTTCACGTTGAAAGTACTGACCCTCAAATACGCATATCTGATCCAAATTCTTGGAATACTACTACTGCAACTGCCTATATAGAAATGTATGATAGAAATGATACAGCATTACTAGGCAAGGTCGGCTATTTAAGTCCAACTAATTTAGACATGACTATTTACAATGCCTTAGCAGGTGATGTAAATTTTAGTACTAGTGCTACTCAGCGTATGACAATACTATCTGGTGGCAATGTCGGTATAGGAATTGGTAATCCTGCTACCAAATTAGAAGTTCTTTCTGGTACTACTAATCAACTTAAGCTATCTTATAATGCGTGGGGTGACAATTGTACATTTGGTGTTGATACTAATGGCTACCTCACCATTACTCCAAGTGGTAATAATATATTGATGCCAGATGCTTTAACCAATTTAAGAAGTACAAGCTATGTGTCTGGATTATTTACTGGTAGCGGTTGGAATATATATAAAGACGGTAATGATGCATATAATATGGAAGTTGACAATCTATGGGTTAGGGGCTCTATGTTTGTATGGGAACTTGTTATCAATAAAATAAGAGCTACAAATGGAAGCTTGGTAGTCACATCCTCTGCTGAATGTAGTGATGGTGAATTTGTCAGTCCAGGAGTAGACCCCTTAGCAGAAGATGACTTATTAGATCTAACCTTTTCCACAGGCAAAGAGGATGCTGATGGCGATAATGCTGCTATTGATTATCATCCATTTAAAGATGGAGATCTAATACTGGCACATGATTCATCTCTTGGAGATAATGGTGTAGCGTTGACCATAAGAGAGATAAGATTAGAAGTTACAGATGATGATATTGGAGCTGTAAATGTCTGTAGAGTAAAAGTTATAGCTGGAACTACAAATGGTACAGAGATAGCTAATCTTACTGGTATGGCTTTTGTAAGGGTTGGGAGTACATCAGATAGTAATAGAAGGGGTGGTGTATATTTGACCTCAGATGACTCAAATGCCCCATTTATAGATATATGGAACAACGTAGATGCTTTTACTGGGAGCGCCTCTAATGACAACTGGGTTGGCATTGGAAAGGTTAAAACAAGACTTGGCAGGCTTGATGGTATAACAGGTAATACACAAGAATATGGTCTAATGGCTGGTGATGGATTTACAGCAGCTACAGACTCCTATCTTAAGGCAAGTAATACTGGTGTATCAATATATAATGCAGACCTTGACCTATATAGGGCGTCCACACTCGTAGCTAAGATTGGGGCTGCAACACCTCATATATCGATAGGAGACTTTGCAGCCTCCACAGTGTTGCCAACCACTTCTGGCCAGCAGGGATTTTGGGTAGGACATGATGGGAGTAGTGCTTATGATTTATTATTGGGTAAAGTGGGCGGACAAAATGTAACATGGGATGGTAGTGCAGGAACCTTATCCATTAATGGTATAATTACCGTAACAAATACCACTGACTTTGCTCCTATTACTGCTGATAATACTGCAGAAAATGAAACATATAGTACTGGTGCAGAGGTTAGAGCTTCAACTGGATGGCAATTCACTGGCCAAACAACTATTGATGGTGGCGCAATACAGGCTGATTCTATTACTGCTGCAGAAATTGATGCCAATACCATCACCATAGATCAACTTGCTACAATTAGTGAAATCAACCTTTCTGGAAAAGTAAATATAACAAGTACAGGCTCTCAAAATGTGATGATTGGAAAGTGGGCCGCCAATCCTGATCAGGTCAATGTAACAGATAATGTTTGCTTAGGATATGAAGCTGGTGGTTCATTAGGTGGTAATACAGTGGCTAACAATGTATGTATAGGCACTTATGCAGGCACAGCAATAACTACTTCTCCGAAAAATGTTGCAATAGGATACGGTGCAGGCTATAGTATATTAACAGGGTCTGGTGAAAATGTGTGTATAGGCTCAACTGCAGGATACAATCTAACCTCTGGGCGTGGCAATGTATGTATTGGGGATAATGCAGGATATGGAGATTCTACATCACAATTTACAGGCTATAGCAATATAGCCATTGGTCAGAATGCTTATCAGGTTGGGACAAGTGGGCATAATAATATTGTTTTAGGTACCCTGGCAGGAGATTCGCTCACCGAAGGACACCATAATGTTATCATTGGAGACGAGGCGGGAGCCTTTATTACAGATGGTGATGCAAATCTCATTATTGGATATGGAAATGTGTCGAATGGTACTGGGCAACTTTCAATAGGAATATATGACGGAACGAGCAAAACAGTCTATATTACTGGTGAATGTGGTGGGGTACCTGGAGCTGCAGGTAACCTTACCTTCCCAGGGTCAATAAAATTATTAGGTGGGGTAGCTATTAATGCTATACGTAACGACTTTAACAATGATGATGTGTCCGTTATGACATCTGCAGCTATTAAAACTAAAATAGAGTCATATGGATATACTACTCATGTTGGAGATATTACAGGCGTAACGGCTGGCTGGGGTCTGCATGGTGGTGGTAGCGATGGCAGTGTGGAATTAAATGTAGGTGGAGGAACTGGAATCGTTGTAAATGCCAATAATATAGATGTTAAAAGCTCCCAAACAGGCATTGACTCGATAACTAACACTAATTTATTGATAGGAAGGGATACTGACAACTATATTGATTTTGGTGTTTTGGACAACCTTATAGTATTTAAAGTTGGTGGAAATACAACTATACAGATGAAGTCTTCAGGGGAAATTGAAGCTACTACTTTTAGTGGATCAGGTGCAAGTTTAACCAACGTCAACGCAACAACTTTTACGTGTACAGCAAACAATATTGGCACTGGGACTGTATATCCAGTGTTTGTGGATGGTGTTACAGGCGCACAAGGAGCAGAGACAGATTCAGGGCTTACATATGACCCTGCTGATGGGAAATTATCTCTTCATGAGATTAGTTGCGAGACTAGTAATAGTTATGCATGGGTTGCCAAGTTTAAACAAACTAATCAGTTTGGCTTTGGCTTATTTATCTCGGGGGACGTCGATTCTACAGCACCAATGCTTCAAGTTTCAAGCGGGACAACAGGGGGCACTCAGAGATTTAGAGTAGAGGCGAATGGTAGGGTTATAATAGGGGATGGGAGTCCAGTCGCAGCGCTACATATTGCTGATACTACAGATATAGGCTTAGGTGGAGGGGGAGTATTTGTCATTGGGCCAACCAATGGTCAAAATCTCGGAATGGATAACAATGAGATTATGTCAAGGAATAATGGTAGTTCTTCTACGTTGTACCTTAACCATGATGGTGGAGATATTTCTACAAATGGTTCTGTTGTACATTCATCTGATAAAACTTTAAAAGATGGTATAAAAGACCTTGACTATGGTTTAAATGAAGTATTACAATTAAAACCTTCTACCTTTTACTGGAAAAGAGATAGTGCTAAGACAGAAATTATAGGGCTTATAGCACAAGACCTTCAAGAAGTATTACCTGATTTAGTAGTTAAAGATGAAAAGTATGGTACTTTGGGAATAAAATATTCTCAATTAACTCCATTATTAATCAAAGCAGTACAAGAACTATCAGCAAAAGTAACAGCCTTAGAGGCTAAAATATAACTTGCATGGTAACTATAACAGTGTTAAATTCTAGGACAGTTTATAACCTATATAAGGAAAGGATAAGATAATGGGTTGGCGATCAGCGGCAAATTACACAGATAAAGCAGTGAACAGGATAGAGAAGTCTTATGCAGATAAGGCTGCTAAAAGAGAGCGCGGTATGGCTACAGTCCTTGAGGGTGTATCGCTGATGGATAACTATATGGCTGATAAAAGAGACTTTAATGAGCTTTCTGGATACGCCAAAGAGCAAGGTTTAGAATGGAACAAAGATACAAAGTCCTATATAGGAACTGTGAACGATCAGGTATACAATATCAATAAGGCAGATATGTCTGCTATAAGAGATAAAACAAAGTTTGGGGATAAGGATTTTAGCGGTATAACTATGAAGGGTGACAATATTAAGGATGTATGGCTAGACAAGGATAGGACCAATCCATACTTAAGGGAATTACGTAAAACAGTCAAGCTAGATAACGATGACTACATAGATCCTCTAGATATACAGGCTGAAGATGATAAAAACTTTGCACTTAATATGTTTGAGGAGACCGAAGAGATAATAGATAACCCCCCACCAGTAGCCACAGGTACTTTAGAGGATGCTTATGATTGGGATGATGACTTAGCAGACTCTTCTTGGAAGGCTGGTGGAGAAAGAATCGATGCATCCGGTATTGAACATAATAAAGAGAAAGCATTAAAGAACTTCATCTCAGATAAGGATATGATGTCACAAGAGCAGGTCATTAATGATAAGTCTACTGGAAAGACATATGGAGAGCTATTATATAAGGAAGGTGCAGGCTTTACTGGAGATGATACTAAGAAAACACGTAATGCCATGGCTGATTTTGCAAGCCCGAATGAAAGTCCTATACAGTCAAGGACAACCAATACATACGGAGATAGAGAGTCGGGTGAATACTTTACAGATGAAGAACAGCTTATGTATAGACCTAATAATGATAGAGTATTGAAGAAGACTACATTGTGGGATAAAGTCAAGGATGTTGTTGATGTTAGTGATACCAACGAGGATAGGCGCATAGAAGGATTGCTCAGTAATTATAGAGGGAAAATGAAGGCTAATACTCCCGATCAGAGCTGGCAGGAAAAAATGGGCCTTTGGACAGGGTATAAGCATGGTGAAGGATTTCGACCTACTTATTGGAAGCCTCCTTTTCAGGTTCCACAAAGCGAGGAATCCTTATGGTTAAGACAATTTTCTGATGCGACTAAAACTTATAGCAATACTGAAGTTGCTGGCATTCCAGAATGGAGACTTGATAAGGAGTAATTTTAATGGCAGAAGCTGAGCGCAATAGAAATAGAGGACACCAAGAATTGGCAAGGAGTCAAAGACCTGAGTTTAAAACTAGGGATCAAATGCCATCTTTTAACTCTAATGCATACGACATGATAGGCCAAGCTCTATTTACAGGTATAGAAAAGGGTGAGATTACCGACCAGGATATAAATGACATACTACAGAACTTCCAAGCTGACTTTGATGTAGACTTTGGTGAGGACTATAGTGCTAACATAGGATATAATCAACCAAGTAATCGTGGGATGAGAGATTTATTCAGACTTACATTAACCAAACACTTTAAATAGGTAATACTATGGCTACAGAAGACAATAGACATATAATGGCAACCAAAGGCAGGTATGGTGACAGTATGATACGTGAGGTTAAAGGAGAAGATTCTCATGTTAATCCATATGAAGCATATCTTATAGACTCTTATGGTAAGAGCGGTGAGGAGCTTACAGAACTTTTTGGTTCTGGAACCACTAATCCTGAGACTGGAATGCCAGAGTATTATAGCGGTGGGCTTGGTAAGGCTGGAGGTCTAATGAGTGCAGGAGCAGGCCTATTAACAGGTGGCGCAGCAGCAACAACAGGAGCAATTCTTGGACCTTTAGGAATAGGATTAATGGCTGCTGACTGGATAGCTGGAGCTGCAGATAAGGCTAAGCAGAGTAGAGAACAAATAGGTAAGCTCAATGAAGGTATTACATCTATTGGCAATGCTCGTACTAGAGCAGGAGAGTATGTAGCTGAAGATATTAATAATGTATGGGAAGGTGTAGGTAGTCAGCTATCAGATATAAGATATAGTGCTGGAGAATCATATGAGCAATTAACAAGAGATATTAATAAGCTAACTAAAGCTGGCAAGGGTCTATCTAC